>Ga0123335_1000204_pt1 | contig 95005 bp, 84 predicted proteins | sample BiotimSIPDNA_2_FD_89707 | JGI IMG/M metagenome (GOLD analysis project Ga0123335, IMG submission 89707) | Anaerobic biogas reactor microbial communites from Washington, USA - Biogas_R2 time_0 SIP DNA | ecosystem: Engineered > Bioreactor > Anaerobic > Unclassified | place: Washington, USA... | reverse complement strand
GAGCCAAATCCTGAGATTGACTCCATAATATGCAGCAAAAAAATGATGATGTAAAAATAAACCACTTCACACGCTCCCGAGACTCCAGAAGGTCATCTTGCCATCCATTTTAGTGGAAGTGCTATAGTATTGTCGAAATAAAAATAACCATCCAAGGAGTTTTACTGATGGAGAAGAAGAGAATAGTCACCCTTAAGACACGCGATTACACAGAACACATCGAGCACGACGGCTGCGGCGAATGCCAGACCTCCTGCCAATCCGCCTGCAAAACATCCTGCGGCGTCGTCAACCAGCTTTGCGAGCAAGACTAAACCCACACGATCAACCCTTGATTCATTCATTCAAACTCAACGGTTACCCCCTGGTCATCGACGTCGACAGCGGCAGCGTGCACCTGGTAGACGAACTTGTCTATGAAATCATCACCCATTACGAGGAGCTCCCAAAAAACGAGCTCGTCATGCGGCTCTCCTCCGCTTGGCCTAAAACAGATGTTTTAGAAGCCTTAGCTGAAGTCGAGTCTCTAATCGATGAGGGTGTGTTGTTTTCAATGGGAGCGCATGAACAGCGCATAAAAGACGGGCGCCCCGCGGGCTCTTCGATTGTCAAAGCCCTATGCCTCAATGTCGCCCATTCTTGCAACCTGAACTGTTGCTACTGCTTTGCCGCCAAGGGCACCTACAAAGGCGAACAGGCGCTCATGCCCCTATCCACCGGCAAACACGCCATCGATTATCTTGTTCGACATTCCGGGACAAGGCGCAACTTAGAAGTCGACTTCTTTGGCGGCGAACCGCTCCTAAACTGGGAAATGGTGAAGGAGACGGTACACTACGCTCGCTCCAAAGAAAAAGAACACAACAAACACTTTCGTTTCACCTTGACCACCAACGGCCTGCTCATCGATGACGATGTCATCGAGTTCACAAACCGCGAAATGGACAATGTTGTCTTGAGCCTCGACGGGCGAAAAGAAACACACGACCGCTTCCGCGTGACGCAAGGCGGGAAGGGCTGCTATGACGTGGTGGTCCCGAAGTTCAAAGAACTTGTGAAAAGAAGAACGCGGGGCACCTACTACATCCGGGGCACCTACACGCATTACAACACCGACTTTTTGCAAGACATCTTGCATATCGCGGATCTCGGTTTTGACGAGATCAGTATGGAGCCCGTGGTCTGTCCGCCGGACGAACCTTATGCCCTAACCCCTGAGGATATGCCCCTCTTAAAGGAGCAGTATGAGGCCCTGGCCCGTGAGATGATCCGGCGTGATCGGGAGGGCAAAGGCTTTCGCTTTTATCACTTCACCATGGACTTGGAGCACGGCCCCTGTATCTACAAACGGGTCGCGGGTTGCGGCTCCGGCACAGAATATTTAGCCGTGACGCCCACAGGCGACCTTTACCCCTGCCACCAATTAGTAGACAACCGTGATTTTCTCATGGGGAATGTCTGGGAGGGTGTGACCCGCCTTGATTTACAAAAATCTTTCTTAAAGTGCAATGTCTTTGCACGCGAAAAATGCCACGACTGCTGGGCAAAATACTATTGTTCAGGCGGATGCGCCGCCAACGCTTACCACGTAAGCGGCGATCTTTTAGGCACCGATGACTACGGCTGCGAACTTTTTAGAAAGCGCGTCGAATGCGCCCTCATGATGAAGGCCGACGAAGCGACGAATCAATAGCGCGGCACCGTCGTAGTCCATCCGTGGTTATCCTTGATCCGCTGGCGCTGGATCCCGACCAAGGTATCGTAGAACATCTGAGAGACAGGTCCGATTTCATTGTTGTTTACGATAATAGTCTCTTCATTCCAGGACAGCTCCCCCACAGGAGAGATGACCGCGGCCGTTCCCGTCCCGAAGGCTTCCTCTAACAGCCCTTTTTCATGCGCCTCATAGAGTTCTGTCACCGCGACCTTTCGGATGTCAACGGGGATTCCTTTTTCCACTGCAAGCTTCAGGATGGAATCACGCGTGATCCCCGGCAAAATTGTGTCGGATAACTCAGAGGTCACAAGCGTCCCGTCGATCATGAACATCATGTTCATGGCGCCGACTTCCTGGACATACTTTTGCTCACGGCCGTCCAGCCAAAGCACTTCGTTGAAACCTTCAAGTTTCGCGTCGCGCGCCGCCTTGAAGCTCGCCGCGTAGTTCCCACCTGTCTTCGCGCGGCCCACACCGCCTTTCACCGCGCGGACATAGCGCGTTTCAATGCGGATACGGATTGGCTTCATGCCATCCGGATAATAAGAGCCGGTGGGGGAGGCGATGACAAAATAGATGAAACGCGTGGCTGTGTGCGCGCCAAGACTCGAACCATCCGCGATAAGGGCGGGACGGATGTAAAGGGAGGTCCCTTCGCTTTTAGGCACCCAGTCACGGTCCAGATCGACTAAGCGGGAGATGGCTTCCACCTGAAAATCCTCGTCAAGCACAGGCATGCACATGCGCATGGCGCTGTTATTCATGCGCCGCGCGTTATCCAGGATGCGAAACAGCCCCACTTCGCCGTTATCGAGTGCGTAGGCTTTTGCCCCTTCAAAAATTTCCTGCGCGTAATGGAAAACAGGAGACGCCGGATTGAGCGAGATATTCTGATAAGGGACGATGCGGGGATCAAACCAACCGCGCTCCTCCTCGTACTCCACCATGAACATATGGTCGGAAAACGATCGGGCGAATCCCAGGGTACTATCATCGATCGGTTTTTGTTTTTTTGTGTCGGTTTTTGTGACCTTAATTTCCATGCTCGACCCCTTTCATCCGGACTAGACGCATTTCGCGCCCTGTTTCAGCGCTTCTTCATTCAGGGCCACAAGCGACGCTTTAGGCCCCGTAAACATGGCTTTCAACATGGCGACAATCGTGTCATAGGATAAGAGCTTTGTCGCCTCAATAAAGGCCCCCAGCATAGCCATGTTCGCGACGCGCGGATTGCCGATTTCCGCGGCAATTTCCATGGAGGGCACATAAATCGCACGCACATCCTCCCGGGTCACTTCATGCTTCACAATGGAGGTGTTCACGAAAATGGCACCTCCTGATTTGACCATCGCTTCGAACTTGTCAAGCGAAGGGAGGTTCATCGCAATAAGGTAATCGGGTTCCAAAACGATGGGCGAGATGATCTCGCCTTTTGCGATCGCGACGCCGCAGTTGGCTGTTCCCCCGCGCATCTCCGGTCCGTAAGAAGGAAGCCAGCTGACATTTAAGCCTTCGTACATGCCGGCTTCGGCCAGTGTTTTTCCGATCGCCATGACCCCCTGTCCGCCAAAGCCGGAAATAAGAATCTCATGATAATCCATCTTACGCCTCCCTTTTGGTCACATCGCGAAAGACACCCAAGGGGAAGGCGGGGATCATATTGTCATTCAGCCATCCCAACGCTTCCACAGGCGTCATGCCCCAGTTCGTCGGGCAGGTGGACAAAACCTCAATCATGGTGAAGCCGAGTCCCTGGATTTGGATTTCAAAGGCCTTCTTGATCGCCCTTTTGGCCCTTGCGATCTGGGCCGGTGTCGTCACTGAGACGCGCTCAATATAGGCGGCACCCCCGAGGGTTGACAGCATCTCGGCCATTTGGATAGGTGAGCCGTAGTGCTCAAAAGAGCGTCCCATGGGGGCGGTGGTCGCCTTTTGCCCGACAAGGGTCGTCGGCGCCATCTGGCCGCCCGTCATGCCGTAGACGGCATTGTTGACAAAGATCGTCGTGATCTTTTCACCGCGCATCGCGGCGTGGACAATCTCAGCCGTCCCGATGGCGGCCAAATCCCCGTCTCCTTGGTAAGTGAACACCACATTTTCCGGGAGCACGCGTTTGATCCCGGTTGCCACCGCCGGGGCGCGGCCGTGGGCCGCCTCGTGCATGTCACAGTTGAAATAGTCGTAGCAGAACACCGCGCAACCGACCGGGGCCACCCCGACCGTGTCACCTAACACATCCAGTTCCACGAGCGTCTCTGCGACGAGTTTATGAATCACCCCGTGTGTGCAGCCGGGGCAGTAGTGCATCTCAACGTCGGTTAAACCCTTTGATTTTTCATAGACAATGGCCATCATCCTACCTCCCCAGTGCTTTCTTTGCGGCTTGGGCCACTTCTCTCGGTGTCGGGATCACGCCTCCGGCCTGCCCGATAAAGGAAACAGGTTTCACGCCGTTCACGCCGATTTTGACATCGTCCACCATCTGGCCGGTGCTCATCTCAACGGTGACCACGGCTTTCACACTTTCCTGTGACGACGCCTCATGGAGGGCGTCGTAGGGGTAAGGCCAGACGGCGATGGGGCGAAAGACCGACGCCTTGATGCCCTCTTCGCCCAACAGCCTGGCCGCGGCTCTCGCAAGCCTTGCCGGAGTGCCGTAGGCGACAAAGAGGACCTCAGCGTCTTCTTGGTCGCTGATGTCGTAGCGCTGTTCATTTTCGATGATCCGCTGGTATTTCTTTTCCAAGCGCCTGTTATGTTCATTGCAGGCGTCGGGGTCAATGAAAAGCGAGTTGATGATATTGGGCGGACGCTTTCCCTTTGTGCCCGTGGTGGCCCATGTTTTTTCAGGTAAATCCGAAGCGGGCGTATGGCGCCATTCGACCGGTTCCATCATCTGGCCGATCATGCCATCCAAAAGCATCATGACGGGGATCCTGTACTGATCCGCCAAGTCAAAGGCTTCCTGCATCAGATCGACGACCTCCTGGATGGTGGCAGGCGCCAGGACGATTAAGCGGTAATCGCCGTTGCCGCCGCCCCGGGTCGCCTGGAAGTAGTCACCCTGCGCGGGCTGGATCGTTCCGAGCCCCGGGCCGCCCCGCATGACGTTCACGATGACGGCGGGGAGTTCCGCTCCGCACATGTAGGAAATACCCTCCTGCTTCAGGCTGATGCCCGGAGAAGAAGAGGAGGTCATGACCCGAGCGCCGGCGCCCGAAGCACCGTAGACCATGTTGATGGCCGCGATCTCCGACTCCGACTGCAAGAAGACGCCGCCTGTTTTTTCCATATGGAGCGCCATGTATTCGGGCACCTCGCTTTGCGGCGTGATCGGATAGCCGAAGTAACAGCGACAGCCGGCGCGTATGGCCGCCTCCGCAATCGCTTCATTGCCTTTCCATAATTCTTTTGCCATCTTCATCCCTCCTATAAGCGTTCGACCGTGATAATGGAATCAGGACACATACGCGCGCAGTTCGCGCAGGCGATGCACTTATCCATCTCCGTGATCGTCGCCGGGTGATACCCTTTACGATTGGTTTTTGTGTCGTCGAGGAAAATAATTTTCACAGGACAGACATGGACGCATAATCCGCATCCTTTGCATCGATCCTGTCGAAAGCTTACTCTTCCAGCCATGCAAAATGCCCTCCTTTGGCGTCGTCCAACTCCCACGGCTTGATCATGTAGATCCGGATAGGAAAAAATGAAGCCTGGAGGCGGCCCTCCAACAGACTTTCAAACTTTTCTTCTCCCACCGTGTAAATGAACGGCAATTCTAATGTGCTTGCGATATCCGCCACAAAGGCGTCGCCTTTAATGATGTCATTTTCTTCCGTTTCACGGCCCAGGTGCGTCGTGTTAATGAGCCCTGTCACCGGTTGGCGGCTCAGTTGTTCTGTTTCTTTGATATATTGAATGACCTGATCTTTGGATCGGTTCTCAGGGCGATTATGATTCACACAGAACCAAAAATTGTGGGGGACCGTGTCAAGCTGCGTTTTGTAATAGCCGAGTACGCGGGCACCGACCGGGTCGCCTCCGACGTCGATGATGCTTTTTTTGTGATCGTGGGAGAATATTTTCATAATCTCCGCGGGGAGCGCGGGAATATCTATTTTCCCCTGTCGGGAGGTCACGAGCACTTCCACGCCTTCTTTTTCCAATTCTCTTTTTCGCTCAAAAGAGCGAAAATAAGGATTCACAATGTCAAGGTCGACAAGGGTAGTCTTTTGCCCCTCACGCGCCATCCGGATCGCAAGATTCACCGCGAACTCCGTTTTGCCCGTACCGTAATGGCCCGAGATGATCGTGATCTTTTTATCGGGGAGCATCATGGAGGATCCTCCTGTTCGTAACGATTGACGGGCAACTCACCGGACAAGGCCTTGCCGACGGTGTCCGCCAAGGCGCTCAATTCATCCTCGCCGGGATAGATGGTCACAGGCGAAATGAAGGACACTCGTTCGGAGATCCACTCGATCAGATAGGGATCGTAGGCAAGTCCCCCTGTCAAAATAATGGCATCAATTTTTCCCTTTAACACGGTGGCGGCCGCGCCGATTTCCTTTGCGATCTGGTAGGCCATCGCCTCCATGACAATCTTGGCCTTTTCATCCCCCTCCTCGATGCGGCGGTCGATGGCGATCGCGTCGCCCGTCCCAAGGTAAGCTATGAGGCCGCCTTTCCCGATGAACTGTTTTTCCATAGACTCCTGATCGTAATGGCCCGAAAAGGCAAGCTCAATGACATCTAAAAACGGCAATCCGCCTGTGCGCTCCGCCGAAAAGGGGCCGTCGCCTGACAGGGCGTTGTTGACATCGATGACGCGGCCTTGCTGGTGCGCGCCTACCGAGATGCCGCCGCCCAGATGGGCGACAATGAGGTTCAAGTTTTCATAGTGGCGTTTTTGTTCTTTGGCATAGCGGCGGGCGACAGCCTTTTGATTCAAAGCGTGGAAGACCGATTTGCGTTCGATGGCGGGCCAGCCCGAAAAGCGGGCTAAAGGTTCCATCTCATCCACGATGACCGGGTCCGCGATATAGGCTTTGAGCTTTAAAGGCTTGGCAATACCATAGGCGATGATCCCGCCGAGGTTGCTGGCGTGTCGGCCGTAGCGGCAACTTTGCAAATCCTCCAACATGGCCTCGTTCACTTCATAGACGCCGCCCTGTAAGGGGTGCAACAGTCCGCCGCGGCCCACGATGGCGTCCATGGACGATAAAGAGATCTCGGTCTGTGTGAGTGCCTCACAGATCAAGGCTTCCCGCATTTCTTTTTGATCGGAAAGCTCCGGCAAAGCCGTCAATTCATCACCATGGCGGATGGTTTTCGTGAAAACGGGGATGTCCTTGTCAAAGACACCGAACTTGGTGGACGTAGAACCGGGGTTAATTACAAGCAATCGAGTCATTCGTTCATTCCCTTTTGTGCGGCGAGGTAAAGCGCCAGTGCGATGGAGTGGAGCTTTGTGTCGGCGTGATCGCTGCGTGAGGTCAATACAACAGGCGCTGTGGCCCCGAGGACGATGCCGGCACCCGGTGATTCCATAAGAAAAGAAATCGCCTTGTAAAGAACATTGCCTGATTCAATGTTAGGCATTAAGAGAATGTCAGCCTTTCCCGCGACGGGGTCCGCGATGTTCTTATGGCGCGCCGCTTCTGCAAAAAGCGCGTTATCAAGCGCCAAGGGTCCGCCCACCGTGCATCCCGCGATGAGGCCTTGTTGGTTCATGGCGACAAGTTGTTCGGCGTCAAGGGTGGCGGGCATTTTCGGGTTAACGGTCTCAAGTGCCGCGACACACGCGACATGGGGGTTTTCAATACCCAAAAGATGTGCGGCCTCGACCGCGTTCTCGAGAATATGTTTTTTTGTTTCAAGATCGGGGGCAATCGACATCGCGGCGTCCGTGATAATAAGGGGGCGTCCTAAAGAGGGAATAAAAAAGAGACCGATGTGCGATAGCAGACGACGGTCTCGAATCCCGGTGTTCTTATCCAGTATGGCCCGTAAGATGACGGCGGTCCCGACAAGGCCCTTCATAAGCGCGCGGGCATCGCCCGCGCGTACTATGTCGACAGCCAGTCGGCAAGCTTTTGCGTCATCGGGTTCATCAATAATCTCATAGGTATATTGGGCGATATGATTTTTTTCCAAAAGTTTCAATATGTCAGGTTTTCTCCCGACAAGGAGCGGGTCACAGATCCCCAGTGTAAAGGCGCGATCCACAGCGCGGAGGACATCGTCATCGTGGGCGGCCGCGACGACGATACGCTGTCGTCTCAGCGTCTTTAACCGATCACTCATAAAATCGAATGACTGGACCAAAAAATACCCCCTCCGGTGCTGTCATGAAAACGGGCACCTGCTCTTGACCAGTGTACTCTACGAGATTAAAAAAGGTCAAACCAAAAGGCGGTCTGTGCTTTAAATTTTTCGTCTGAAAATAGTGTGATCGAGGATGCCGTCGGCGTAGTACTCTTGGCTGTACAGCACCACTTGGTTCTCGATATTGTAAGCCTGCTCGTTCAGATAAAGGATCGGATCGCCTTCTGCGATTTGAAGGATTTCGCTTAATCGTGAATCCGCAATAATGGGCTTTACTCCCGTCACATCATAAGCCACTTCTTCGTGGCAGAATTTTTCCAGAAAATGGAAGACGTTGTGTTCAAGGTCCGCGTGCGTGTAGCTGAAGTCGTCAATGATCGAGAAAGCGATGTAATCAATAAAGAAAATGGCGGGTTTTTCGTCCGCGAGTATGAGTTTGACCACCGTCAAAATGGGTGTATTCAGCGACACTTGCAGCTTTTCGGCGATCATTTCGTCGTTCGTTTTTACCTCAACGCCCAAGAGCACCGCCTGTGACTCATAGCCCGCAAAGCGCAGCATGGTGCCAAATTCCATTTCAAGATCGATGCGTGTGTTGAGGTCAACGACATGACGATTGATGACGGTGCCGATCCCGCGGCGCCTGGAGATGAAACCGTCCTGTTCCAATATGGCGAGCGCGTCGCGTAATTGTGTGCGGCTGATTCCCAACTCGGCAGACAATTCAGTTTCTGTGGGCAGTCGGTCAGTATCTTTAAAGCGCCCATCACGAATATCCGCAAGCAGGATATTCCATACCGTATCTCGAATGTAATGGCCGTCGGGCATTTAACTTCCCTCTTCACTGCTTATAAATGCGCCAAATTGAGCTAAACCGAAGCCTTGTTGATCAGGGCGAGGGCTCATCAATTTGAGTGTCGTTATTATACATGATAATACCAGGACATTCAATTGGCATGACTAAGTGTTTGAGTGCTGAACGGGATCATTTGCAGGACAGTCCGCCCCGATCGTGGTAGACTCACATAAGAATAATCAAGCGAGGAAAACGTATGGTCAAGCATCGAAAATTGCAACAATGGGTGGACGAGATGACAGCGCTTCTTGAACCGGAGCAGGTGTACTGGTGTGACGGTTCCGAAGAGGAAAATGAACGTCTGCTGGAGCTTTGTGCGTCAACGGGCGCCGCGGTGAGGTTGAATGAAAATACGCGGTCGGGCTGTTATCTTTTCCGAAGTGATCCTTCTGACGTGGCGCGGGTGGAGGATCGGACCTTCATCGCTTCGTTAAAAGAAGAGGATGCGGGACCGACTAATAATTGGATTGACCCCCACGAGCTCCGTGACACGATGACGGATCTTTACCGCGGCGCGATGCGCGGGAGAACACTCTACGTCATCCCCTTCAGCATGGGGCCGCTTGGTTCTCCGGCCGCCAAGATCGGTATTGAATTGACGGATAGCGCCTATGTGGTCACCAATATGCGCATTATGACGCGCATGGGCCAAGAGGTGCTTCAGCTGTTGGGCGAAGAGGGTGAATTTGTCCCCTGCCTCCACTCGGTCGGCGCCCCTTTGTTGCCGGGAGAAGAAGACGTTCCCTGGCCCTGTGCCCCCATGGATAAAAAATACATCAGCCATTTCCCGGAAACGCGTGAGATTTGGTCCTACGGATCGGGTTACGGCGGGAACGCGCTGTTGGGGAAAAAATGTTTTGCGCTCCGCATCGCCTCAGTATTGGCCCGCGATGAGGGCTGGCTGGCCGAACATATGCTGATTTTGAAACTCATCTCGCCTGAGGGCAAAGTTTATTATGTTTGCGGCGCCTTCCCCTCCGCCTGCGGCAAGACAAACCTTGCCATGCTGCGCCCGACGATTCCGGGCTGGCAGGTTGAAACCGTGGGCGACGATATTTCATGGATGCGCTTTGGTGAAGACGGGCGACTGTATGCCATTAATCCCGAGGCGGGCTTTTTCGGCGTCGCCCCGGGCACTTCATACGAATCGAACCCCAACGCCATGGACTCCGTGCGCTCGGACACCATCTTCACGAACGTCGCCCTAACCGACGACGGCGATGTCTGGTGGGAGGGTATTGACGACCCGGCGCCGCCTCATCTGGTTGACTGGCACGGAAACGACTGGAGTCCTGACAAGGAAGAAAAGGCGGCGCATCCGAACGCCCGTTTCACGGCGCCCGCAAAAAACTGTCCCTCCATCGCCCCCAACTGGGAAGACCCAGAGGGCGTGCCGATCGACGCGATCCTCGTCGGCGGAAGGCGTCCCTCCACGGTCCCCTTGGTGTACCAGAGCTTTGACTGGGAGCACGGCGTTTTCTTAGGCGCCATTATGGGTTCCGAGATCACGGCCGCTGTCATCTCCGACAAGATCGGACAGGTCAGGCGCGACCCCTTCGCGATGCTGCCTTTCATCGGCTACCATGTCAGCGACTACTTGGAGCATTGGCTTTCGATCGGTCGGGCGGCGGATGCCGACAAACTGCCAAAAATATTCGCGGTCAACTGGTTTAGGCGCGGCGAGGACGGACATTTCCTATGGCCGGGTTTTGGGGAAAACAGCCGTGTATTAAAATGGGTGGCCGAGCGTTGCGACGGCAGCGTCGGCGCGAAGGAAACGCCCATCGGTTACATGCCCCAAATTGAAGACCTCGACCTTCAGGGCCTTGACATTCCAGAAGAAGACTTGGAGGCCATTACGACGATTGACCCGGATGAATGGGCCGCGGAACTGGACGCGGTCGAGGCGCATTTTGAAAGTTACGGGTCGAAAATGCCAAAAGAACTGTTCGAACAGCTTCGGCGTGTTCGACAAAATTTGGAACAGGATTAGGAGCGCTGCCACATGATTTCCAAACGAGTACAAAACATGTCTCCTTCGCAGACATTGGAGCTGAACAGCAAGATCGCAAAATTGCGTCAGGAAGGCCAAAGCGTCATCGCGTTGAACAGCGGGGAGCCTGACTTTAATACACCGCCTCCCATCATTGAGGCGGCGCACCAGGCGATGCTTTCCGGTAAGACGAAGTACACGCAGACGCCGGGTATCCCTGAACTTCGAGACGCGATCGCAAGAAAATTTGGAAGAGACAACCAACTGATTTATTCGGCCGAGGAAATCATCGTGTCAACCGGCGCCAAATACGCCTTGACCAATACCTTCATGGCGCTTTGCGACCCCGGAGACGAGGTCATCATCCCGACACCCTGCTGGGTCAGCTATGTTGAAATGGTGAAGTTGGCAGGCGCAATCCCTGTGCTGGTGCCGGTGCACCCGGATAACCAGTTGGACATGGAAGCCATAGAACAAGCCATTACCACACGCACGAAAATACTATTATTGAACAGTCCCAATAACCCCACAGGCGCGGTCTATCCGAAAAAGAGTTTAGCGCGCGCGGCGGAGCTTGCTTTAGCGCACGATTTTTACATTGTCTCGGATGAAGTGTATGAAAAACTGATCTACGGCAGCACGCCTCACATCAGTGTCGCCTCGTTCTCTGAGGCGATCAAGGCGCGCTGTATCACGATCAACGCGCTGTCAAAGGCCTACGCGATGACAGGTTGGCGCATCGGTTACGCCGCGGGTCCCCGCGATGTCATCAAGGCGATGTCAGCCATTCAGGGGCATACGACCTCAAACGCGACCTCTTTTGTGCAATGGGCGTCCGTCACGGCGTTGGATGAATGCGATGACTATGTTGAAACCATGCGTCAAGCGTTTGAAGCGCGGCGCGATTACTTGTATGAGCGTGTTTCAAAGCTTCCCGGTTTTCGCTGCCCCTTCCCGGACGGTGCGTTTTATTTATTCCCGGATGTCTCGGATCTTTTCGGCCGCAAATCTAACAACCGGACGATCGACGGCGCGTCGGCGCTTGCCGAATATCTGTTAGAGGAAGCGGGGGTGGCCTTGGTGCCGGGGAATGCGTTTGAAGCTCCGCGGGCGATCCGGATGACCTACTCTAATTCCATGGAGAATCTTGTGGAGGCCATGGATCGAATTGAGCGCGCGATCTTACAGCTGACCTAAAGAAAGGAAAACGCGTGGCACTCTTTAGAAAAGAATCGAAGGGCGACTTCAACATGGAATACCCTTCGGGCGAAAAACGTTTCATTAAGATCTACTCGCAGGGAATGGTCGATGGCATCGAGATCTGGGTTGATCAAGTGACAGGCGTGAATTACCTTTATCACTATTCGGGCAATTCAGGCGGCCTGACGCTCCTCGTTGACCGTGAGGGACGACCCATCATCTCGACGCGGCAAAGTTAAACGCGGAGTAAGTTATGCAGCAAGAACATCGAGAACTGAGGCGTGATGTGCCGGACAGTGAACACGCGGTGTTGTTCATCCATGGCATTTGCAGTTCCCCTGTTTTCTTTACTGACTTTTACGCGCATGTCCCCGAAGATTGGAGCATACGTTCCGTCCTGATCGAGGGGCACGGCGCGACCACGAAGGACTTCTCCCATTCGTCCATGGACGAATGGAGACAGCAGATTGACGACGTCGTCGATGAAATGGCCAAACAACATCGTTCCATCCTGATCGTCGGCCATTCCATGGGCACGCTGTTTGCGATCGAGCAGAGCGTCCGCCGCCCCGATAAAATTAAGGCGCTTTTTCTCTTGGCCGTGCCTTTGAAAGCCAGGCCGCATGTGAAGGCCGCCTGTCAATCGATTCGAACAGCGCTTGATCTGCCGTCAGGGGACGATCCGGCTGTTGAGGCCGCAAAAAGGCTGTACAGCATCGAGCCTGACCGCAAAGTATGGCATTATTTCGGTTTTATCCCGCGCTATTACGAACTGCTTCATGTCATGCAAGAGACAAGGGCACGGGTGCCGGACGTCGAGGTCCCTTGTTTCGTGTTCCAGTCAAGGCAAGATGAGATTGTGTCCGAAAAATCGTATGACATGTTGGCCGAGAACCCCAAGATCCAACTTCACTGGCTCGAGCATTCGGACCATAAGTACCACCCGCCAAAGGACAAGGCATTTTTACTTCAGCGTTTTGACGCGCTCTGCCAAGCGATTACCTGACACATACGGAGGCTTAGAGCATAAAAAAGACGGGAGCCCGTCTTAGAAGCTCCCGTCTATGCGTGATTTTCGTGCTTAGCCTTTAATCTTCAATCTCGATTTCAATCGTCTCAGGTTCCTTTTTCTCTTCCTTTTTAGGAAGCGTCAGCTCCAACACGCCATCTTTGAACTTTCCTTTAATCTCATCGGTTTTAACTCCGCTGACGTCAAAAGAACGGCAACAAGAACCGTAGGTGCGTTCTTTATAGATGTAGTTTTTTTGTTCCTCGGTCTTTTCCACGTTTTGTTCCGCTGTGATCGTCAGGTACTGGCCCTCAAGATTAATCTTGATATCTTCCCTTTTCGCCCCGGGAAGATCGGCCTCCAAAAGAAAATGGTCGCCCTTATCCTGGATGTCCACTTTAAATCCGCGAACCCCTGAGAAATCCTGCAAGAACGAATTACCGAAGAAGCGATTGAAGTCACTCACTAAACCGCGGTCACGTCTTGTGTAAGGAATTAAATCAAACATGTTATCGTCCTCCTTCAATATTTTTAGATGACTGCGCAAGGTTTGCGCAGCCCTTTTCGCACATGTTTATTTTAATCAGCGGTTTTGACAAAAAAAGTAAAAACTTTTGTAGGAAATTTGAAATTTGGCACTCTATGCATGAGAGTGCCAGCGCTATTTCAATGCCTCTTTGATATAGTTGACTGGATCAAAAGTATCAACGAGAGGAAGAAAACAAGAGACGATGAAGAAGCGGTTAGGCGTCGGCATTACAGCGGCCATCGGTTCAGCGCTGCTATTTGGTATCTCGCCCGCGATTGCCAAGCTGGCTTACGAGGGCGGAAGTAATCCCGTGACCATGACCTTCACGCGCGCCTTGTTTGCGATCCCCGTTCTTATTATTATTCTCCGCCTTTTACATGTACCGCTTCGCCCTTCGAAAGAAGAGCTTAAAGCGGTGCTGCCCGTCAGTTTCTTTGGCGCTTTTGGGACCACCATCCTGCTTTATTCCTCCTACGCTTACATTGGCGTGGGAACGGCGACGGTGTTACACTACGTCTTTCCTGTGCTGGTCATGTTGGGCGGACTTTTGTTTTTCAAAGAAAAACTCTTAGGGTGGAAGGTCCTCGCCCTCGTTTTCGGCTTTTTGGGCGTGTTGTCCTTTATTGGGGAGCGAAACCAACATGACCCCAGGGGTGTTTTATTAGCGCTGTTATCGAGCGTGACCTACGCGGCGCTCATGATCGGCATTGAGCAATCGGCCATTTCCAGAATGCATGTCTTTAAGATGGCTTTTTATACGAATATTATCTCGGCCACCGCATCCTTGATCTACGGTGTCGTCACGCGTTCACTCCAGTTTTCAATGACCGCCCCCGCCTGGGGCTACTCCCTGCTTGTCTCCATGATGGTGGCGATCGGGGCCGTCTCACTTTTAAATTTTGCGATCATCCGATGCGGCGCCTCAACCACCTCCATCATCGCGATGCTGGAGCCTTTGACCGGGGTGCTCTTTGGCTACTTGCTTTTACAAGAACAAATCACCCTGATGAACGCTCTGGGCTTCGTCCTGATTGCCGCGGGCGTCATCCTTGTCTCACGTTTTTCAAAAGAATCCGCCTAATGGATCCTCGACACTAGTGTCCAGATAAGCATGAAACAGCCGATTACTCAACCAATCGGGAGCGCTTGTGAATTTTCGTTCCCCAGAGGATAATGAACCGGGGAGGATTCCAATCCATGCATGATGTCGCCATTATCGGGGCCGGTGTCACAGGCTGCGCCCTGGCCTATACCTTATCGTCTTACGAGATTTCCGTTTTGCTGCTTGAAAAAGAAAACGATGTCGCCATGGGCGCCACCCGCGCCAATACCGCGATTATTCACGCGGGCTTCGATCCCGAGCCCCATAGCTTTATGGGGAAACTGAATGTCGAAGGCAATAGGGCATGCTACGCCCTGTGTGAGGCGCTCGACGTCGAACATCGAAGGACCGGTTCCTGGGTGGTCGCCTTTGACAAAGAACAGCGTGACGCACTCGATGTGCTCCACCAACAGGGCATCGAAAACGGCTGTAAGGGCCTTGAAATAGTATCGGGCGATGAAGCCCGAAAAAGAGAACCCAACCTCTCCTCTGAAATCATTGGGGCCCTTTGGGCGCCGGAGGCAGGGGTCATCAATCCCTGGGAATTTGCGCTCGCCATGGCCGAGGTGGCGGTGCGAAACGGCGTCCGCTTCATGCCCAACACGGAAGTGACCGGAATTACTGGGGCATCCGATCACTATGACATCGAGACAACCGAGGGGCATTACCGGGCCCGTTATGTGGTCAACGCCGCGGGTGTCGAAAGCGATAGCATTCACAACATGGTGGCAGGCCCCGCTTTTCACATCGTGCCGACACGGGGCGAATACTATCTTTTGGATCGGAGCATCGGGACGCTTGTAAAATCCATCGTGTTTCAAAGCCCTACGAGCGCGGGGAAGGGTATCACCGTGTCCCCCACCATCCACGATAACTTTCTCATCGGGCCGAATTCCGAGAAAATTGATGACCCACAGGATACCTCCGTCACCCGTTTGGCGCTTGACGAGATCCGGGAAGCGGCCCGACATTTGGTGCCCTCCCTCGATACGAGGGCGAGCATCCGTAACTTTGCGGGCGTGCGCGCCAACAGCGATATCAACGATTTTTACATTGCTTTCACAGCACCCGGATTTTTAGATTTGGCGGCCATTAAATCGCCGGGACTGACCTCTGCGCCGGCCATTGCGCGCCTGGCAAAAGATATGTTAAAAGCAGAGGGTCTATCGCTTTCCCAAAAAGCACATTGGAAGGGCGGGCGCCAAGTCATTCGCTTTAAGGAGATTCCTGAAGAAGAACGCAAAGCCTTCGTCAAAAACAATCCGCTTTACGGGCGCGTCATCTGTCGCTGTGAGACGATTACAGAGGGCGAAATTGTCGCCGCGTTGAAAAGAGAGATCCCGCCCGTGTCAATCGACGGCGTCAAACGCCGCGCGGGAACCGGCATGGGGCGCTGCCAGGGGGGCTTTTGCGGACCGAGAGTCCTTGAGATCATCGCGCGGGAACAAAAACGCGACCCGCTGACCATCGAGGAGGATGCCCGGGGAAGCCAAGTCTTGACGGGCACAACAAAAAGGGAGGACTGTGCCCATGCGTGACCCTTATGAGCTCATCGTCATCGGCGGAGGCCCTGCCGGCTTGAGCGCTGCCATCAGCGCCAAAAATAACGGCCTATCTCAGATCCTCGTCGTTGAACGAGATGTAGAACTGGGCGGGATCCTGAACCAGTGTATCCACAACGGCTTCGGTCTCCATTACTTCGGCGAGGAGCTCACGGGCCCTGAATACGCCTGGCGCCTTCGCGATCAGCTGAGCACGATGGACATCGATACGGTGACCGACACCATGGTGCTCTCATTTGAAAAACAAGGGCCTGTTTACCACCTCACGCTCATGAGCGCGAAAGACGGCTACCGGACCCTTCGAACCGACTCGATCATCCTGGCCATGGGTTGCCGCGAAAGGACACGGGGCGCCATCCAGATCCCCGGCGCGCGCGGCACCGGCATCTTAACCGCCGGCACCGCCCAGCGCTATGTCAATATGGAAGGCTACATGGTGGGCCGCCGCGTCATCATCTTGGGCTCAGGCGACATCGGCCTCATCATGGCGCGGCGCATGACACTTGAGGGTGCCGAGGTGCTCGCCTGCGTCGAGATCATGGGGCACTCAGGCGGATTGAACCGAAATATTGTCCAATGCTTAGACGACTACGACATTCCGCTCTTGCTCTCACACACGATCACCCATATTGAGGGAAAGGACCGCGTCAGCCGCGTCACCGTCCAAAAGGTGGATTCATCCTTTGCACCCATATCAGGAACAGAACAGTTTTTTGACGTCGACAGCGTCCTTTTGTCAGTCGGCCTTATCCCTGAAAACGAACTCAGCAGAGCCGCCGGGATCGCCATCGATCCCAAAACAGGAGGCCCTGTGGTGTACGAAAATCGCGAGACATCGCTCCCCGGCGTCTTTGCTTCCGGCAATGTGCTCCATGTGCACGACCTCGTGGATTTTGTCTCCGAAGAAAGTGAACTGGCCGGCCGCTACGCCGCACGCTATGTCCAACAAGATTCGGATAAAAGGGTAAGCTTCGAAGAACAGGTCATCGATATGGTCCCCAAGGCAGGTATTTCATACGCCGTGCCCCATAAAGTTCGGCCTCAAGGCGTCGACGACTTTGTGGAGATATTTTTCCGTGTGACAGAACCGCACAAAACACCCAAGCGCATTGTTTTCAAAGACGGCGAACAGACCATTGCCGCCTTCCGGCGACCCTATATGGCGCCGGGCGAAATGGAACATGTACGCATCCCGAAAAAACTGCTCGAGCGCGTGACGGGCAGTCAACTGGTCATCACAGTGGACGATTGAGGGGAGTTATTGATGAAAGAAATGATCTGCATTTTATGCCCCCAGGGCTGCCATCTTCAGGTAGACGAGAAAAATGACTACAAGGTAAGGGGGAATCGCTGCGAAAAGGGGATCCTTTACGGAAAAACAGAGGCGCAGAATCCGACGCGTGTTCTTAGCTCAACCGTGCGGGTGAAGAGCCGATTGTACCCGCGCTGTCCTGTGAAAACAGACGCCCCTATCCCCAAATCCTTGATCTTTGACGCCATGGCACTGCTTGACTGTTTGGAGCTCGATGTCCCTGTTGAAAGAGGCGATGTCGTGCTCGAAAATATTTTGGGATTGAAAGTGAACTTCATCGCGACGCGAGACCTTAAGGAATAAAGGAGAATGACGATGGCACCGTATGTGATGGCGCTTGACGCGGGGACGACAAGTAACCGGGCAATACTGTTCGATCGGGCGGGGAAGGTCTGCTCTGTCGCGCAAAAAGAATTCTCACAAATATTTCCCAAACCCGGCTGGGTGGAACATGACGCCCACGAGATCTGGTCGACACAGCTCGGCGTCGCGGTGGAAGCGATGCAAAAGATCGGCGTCGACGCCTCTGACATCACGGCGATCGGCATCACGAATCAGCGTGAGACAACGATTCTTTGGGACAGGCACACAGGAGAGCCCGTTTACAATGCCATTGTCTGGCAATGCCGACGCACCTCCCGGATCTGCGACGATTTGAAAGCACAAGGGTTGACGGATCTTTTCCGCCAAAAAACAGGTCTTGTCATTGACGCCTATTTCAGCGCCACTAAAATCAAGTGGATCCTCGACCATGTGCCGGGACTTCGTGACAGAGCCGAAAAAGGCGACATCTTGTTTGGCACCGTCGAGACCTGGCTTATCTGGCGGCTCACAAGAGGCAAAGTCCATGTCACAGACTATTCCAACGCTTCCAGGACCATGCTGTTCAATATTTTGGATCTTCGTTGGGATGAGGAGATCCTTGAGATCCTTGATATCCCGAAAAAGATGTTGCCCGAAGCGCGACCCTCAAGTGAAATTTACGGTGAAACGGATGCCTCTTTCTTTGGGGCCTCAATTCCAATCGCCGGCGCGGCGGGTGACCAGCAGGCGGCACTTTTCGGGGAGGCCTGTTTTAACGCGGGGGAAGCTAAAAATACTTACGGCACAGGTTGCTTTTTGCTCATGAACACAGGGCCTACGCCCGTGTTCAGTGAAAAAGGCCTTGTGACTACCATCGCCTGGGGACTTTCAGGGCAGGTCAGCTACGCCTTAGAAGGCTCCATCTTTGTTACGGGTGCCGCGATCCAATGGCTTCGCGATGAACTGCGCTTCATCAGCACAGCGGGAGAATCGGAAAAACTCGCGTCCTCCGTACACGATACCGCGGGCTGCTACGTCGTCCCGGCTTTCACAGGACTCGGAGCGCCTTATTGGGATCAGTATGCCCGAGGCGCCATTGTCGGCCTGACCCGCGGTGTGAATCGGGCGCATATCGTGCGCGCGACGCTCGAATCCATTGCCTACCAGACGCTCGATGTGCTCGAAGTCATGCAGGAGGATTCCGGTATCCGGCTCAATACCTTGAAGGCGGACGGAGGCGCGTCCAACAACGACTTTCTCATGCAATTTCAAGCCGATATCGCAAACGTCCCCGTCATGCGCCCGGCCTGTGTTGAAACAACCGCCTTGGGGGCGGGCTACCTTGCGGGCTTGGCGGTAGGTTTTTGGCCGGGGACAAAAGAGCTTGTTTCAAACTGGCAGGTTGATCGTGTTTTCCAACCGGCCATGGATGATAATAAGCGGCAAGCGCAAATCGCGGGTTGGAAAAAAGCGGTGACGCGCTCCTTTGAATGGGCGCTTTAATTTTCGTCGCCACTTCCGTTTTTGACGTATAATGCCCCTATGGAGTTTGGCCGGGGACCCGGCCGTAAAGAAGAGGTGTTTGATGAATTTTTTTCAAAGATTCTTTTATGGTGTAGAAAATGAGGATTCCCTCGTCATTTCGCTACCCCTGATGATTGGACTGCTACTCCTTTGGATTGGCGTCATGGTGCTCATTGTCTTGTATCGAAAGCGCCTGATGGCACAAAAAAATCCGATGTGTCTTGCCAAGATTGCCGCCATGGTCCTCTTAGTCGACCAGGTCGTCTTGTATTTGTGGCAATTTTTATCCGGGTACTTCAATCTCGAGATGAGCCTCCCCCTCTACCATTGCCGCATCGCGGTGCCGATCCTTGTCCTTGACCTCATTTTTGGGTTCACGATGTTGCGCTCGATATGGATTTATTGGGGCTTTCTCGGCTCTGTCTTTGCCATGGGATTTATGGACCTGTATCGCTTCGATTTTCCGCACTATACGAATTTCCAGTTTTTCATCGTGCACATCACGCTGGGTTGGATCATTTTCTATACGATCTTTGTCCTGGGCTATCGCTTTGATAAGGAGGGCTTAAAGCGAACACTGGTGGTGACCCTTATTTACAATATTGTGATGATTCTCTTTAATGCAGTCATGAATGGCGGTTTCATCGCGCGGGAGGATTCGCTTTACAACTACGGCTACATGCTTTTCCCGCCGGGACCTTTAAAAGACCTGGTGTTGTCGTTTCCGCCCTTCGTGTTCTACTTCATCATGCTCGGGGGCTATGAGCTATTGATCTATCTTTTGTACCTGGGAGGGCGCGCGCTGAATCGCATCAGCGACCGAAACGGTGAAAGTCAGGTCGTGCATGGTTAGAAAACCCTACTACCCTTCCCTCTCTGATCGTAAAACCCTTATTGCCTATGTCCGCTTCTTTTGGCGTGACATCGTGCTACTCTTAGTTTTTTTCGCGACGATGTGGATCATGCAGCTGTTAAACCGCCCCTACGGGACGGTGCGCGATCTGTCGATCGCGCTTGACGCGAAAATACCGCTCCTGCCCTGGACGGTGCTCATCTATAACAGTTGGGCACCCCTGATCCTCGTCCTCGCCCTCTTTCATTTTTTATCGGACCGACAGCTTTACCGCCGTTACATCTTCACCATGATCATCGGCCAGCTCATGGCGGATCTCACCTTTCCCTTTTTCCAGACCGTCATTCCAAGGCCGCATGAACAGGTGTTTGCCGCGACGGATATCTTTTCGAAAATTTTGGCGATCACCTACCGGACCGACAACAACTACTGCGGCTTCCCATCGATTCACGTCATCTTATGCACCCTGACGATCTACTTCATCTGGAAACTAAAAGAGGCACCGGGCTGGCTGAAGGTTACGGTCACCTTTTACTTTACCGCCGTGGCGATTACTACCGTGACGACCAAGCAGCACGTTGTGCTCGATATTCCGGGTGGGATTCTTTACGCCTTGGTGGCCATCCCGATCGGAATTCCGGTGACGCGTTTTATCGACCGCAAATGTTATCGCGAGGCGTTTCGGTAATCGAAGAAGAAATTTGATACACTGACAGTCACTAATTAAAAGGGGAGGATAGCCCGATGCGAAAACGTCCGCTTACGCTGATACTGTCCTTAATCGTTTTATTGCCCCTTATGGCAACCGCGGTTGCCTGTCAGGCAAAACCGAAACCGGTCCCTTTTGACCGCGTCCTTACTGTCAGTGAAAACCCTTCGGGAGAGGGAGAAATCGCTCCGGGTCTATACTGCCTGGTCGCGACAGAGGGTGTCGGGTTATTTAACCTGACCGAGGGCCCCATCAACCGGGAAATACCGATTCGTTCCCAGTCATTCAGCACAAGGGCCTGGGTCGAGGTCCGGGACGGCGAAACGCTGAAATTTAATAATTCCGGAATTGAAACCTACGAACAACGCCAGCAGTACGGCTGCTTTCCCAGCCGACTGCGCAACGGTTTTTTCCTTGTGGGGATGGATGTGTTCCCCGGCATGATCACGATCCGGACCCTTGACGCCGAAGAAGGCGAAACAAAACTCTTCGAGATCTACCATGACGCGCATGACCTGTCCGAGGGGCCTGTTGAGCGCCACGTCCTGGAGGACAGCTGGATCGATGTGGCGGTCAAAGAAGGGGAATTTTTGCATTTGCAAAATACAGAAATTTACGTACCGCCCTCATGAAGGAACTAGAATGACCGCGCCGTGGGCGCGGATGGAATGTTAAAAGAAATGAAAAGAAATGTTTTGAGCGTGATCGCGCTCTTGATCATCATCGTGCTCTGTGCGGCAGGCTGTAGCAGGAAAGACAATACATCCCAACAAGAGCCGACACAGGCAACAACAGAAGGGACCGAATTACCTATGCCAAAAGAAGTTGCGGCAGGCTATCTGCCGGCTGAAAATCCGACGAATTTTATCGATATCCAGATGGACAGTGGGGCGCACATCATCATCGAGCTTGATGAGAATCAAGCGCCCTTGACGGTGAAAAATTTTAAGAAACTGGTGGGGGAATCCTTTTACGACGGCATTATTTTCCACCGCATCATCTCCGGTTTCATGATCCAGGGGGGCGACCCCGAGGGTAAGGGGACGGGTGGATCAAAAGATTCCGTCAAGGGCGAGTTTGCTTCAAACGGCGTCAACAACACCCTATCGCACGCCCGCGGTGTGGTATCCATGGCGCGGACCCCCGTGCCCGATTCCGCAAGCTCACAGTTTTTTATCTGTCACGGTGACAGCAAATTTCTGGACGGCGATTACGCGGCCTTCGGCCGGGTGGTATACGGCATGGACGAGGTTGACAGGATCGCCGCGCTTATGACAGACGCCCGCGACTTCCCCAAAACGCCACCGGTTATGACACGCGTATTTTTTGTGACCCCTGAGTCCTAGGACGTGGCGCGATGAAACTAAAAAATGCCCTTCCCTTTTTGAAGGACGCTTGGCGCGCGGCTAAAAAACAGGCCCGCCTCGGCGATCGTTCCTTCCTGGATCTTTATACGGACATCATCCGCTGCAAGTTTAAGTACAAGACCGCTCTAAGCGATTACCTGCTCTTTAACTTCATGGAGTACCGGGATCCCAAGATGCGCCGTGAGTACATCTTCTCTGACGACTGGGTGCAGCTTGTCCACAATTTAAACCCACCGAACAACACGCCCGGTTTTTTATCTGACAAGGTGCTCGCCTATAAGCGCTTTCAAAAATACTTCTACCGCGATGTCTTGATCGTGGCGGACTCAACGGATGAAGCGATCCGGGAGTTTTGCGAAAAGCATGAGGTGTTCTACGCGAAAAAGGCTTGGAGTTTTGCCGGGCGCGACGTCGAAAAAATTAAGGTGGATCAAAACAACATCGAGGACGCCATCGCTCGCGCGAAGCAATACGACATGCTGGAAGAAGAAATCGTGCAGCACCCCGTCATGGATACGGTGTCGCCTAACGCGGTCGCAAGCTTCCGTTTCACGATCTTGAAATACGAGGGCAGGATTTTAATCTTACCCTTATCCGTTCGCATCGCTCTTTTTGACGACGTCGACATTATCAAGATGGGGCAGAGCTCTTCCTGTGTCGCAATCGACGAGGAGGGCTATTTCATCTCGCCCGCGGTGGTGAATGACTCCGTGTTCGATCCTGATTTTGAAACACGTTACGACTACCATCCGATCACAGGCGTGCCCATTTCAGACGGCAGCTTCAAAGTGCCCTTTTACAAGGAAATGGTCGACATGATGATCGAGATCACGGAAGGTGAAGATGAATACGGCCACCTGGGTTGGGATATCGCCATCTCCGACAAAGGTCCTTGCGTCATCGAGGGAAATCCCTGGGGGCATTACGATTTTTACCAGTATTACGATCATGTGAAACGCACAAACCAGGGCATCCGTCCGACCATTGAAGCGTTCATGGGGCGTCCCATCCGGGAGCTTCCGATTAAATAATCGCTTAGCGTCTCCAGTAGGTCGGGTAGACGTCGCCGGGTTCAAGATGGACGAGCTCGTCCACCGTGACGAAGGTAAAGCCGTGCTCGATAAGCCGGGGCAGTGCCCGGATAAAGCCGTCGACGGTCGTCTTATGAATGTCATGCATCAGGATGAGGCGGCCTTTGCTTGTGTGATTTAGCAGATAATTGCACACGTAGTCGCTGTCCTTGTATTTCCAGTCGGCGGTATCGACATCCCAAAAAACGGTCGCCATACCCTGCTTTTTGGCCTCTTCGTACACGGCTTCACTGCGATATCCGCCCGGAGGCCGCATGATGGAAGGCCTGTAGCCTGTAAGGGCCTCAATGGCATCGCTTGTTTTTTTGAGTTCATTCGCTCTTGTCGCCTCGTCCACCTGTGACAGATACTTATGCGAATAGCTGTGGTTGGCCACCTGGTGACCTTCCGCCTGCATGCGTCGGATGAGACCGGGAGAGCGTTCCACGGACTGTCCCAAAACAAAGAAAGTGACCTTGATGTTGTACTCGGCCAACGCGTCCAAAAGGCGCGCGGTGTGACCACCCGGGCCGTCGTCAAAGGTAATCGCCACCGCGCCCGGCGTTTTTAACGCGATGGGCTTCGGCGTCGTCCGCACGGTCGTGGTCGTTGTGGTCGTCTTGATCGTTTTAACCGAATGCACGCGTTTTGTCGTCGGGAAGTTGCTAAATAGCGTGGTAGGGACGGTCTCGGTTTCAGAGCTTGCGTCACTCGTCGACGCCATTGGGGTCGGAGGGACCGTGCTCGTTTGTGCTGGGGCAGGGGAGGTCATCGTGGGGGAGGCGACTACTCCGGGTGTAGAACACCCGCTCATCGTCACGATGAGGGCCACTGCTACAAACAGCGATAGGATCACGGCGATCGCGACCATAAGTGCGATCTGCCTGCGCAGCCAATTTCTTTTCACGGTTATCTCCTGTTTTTCAAACTTCCTCCATTCTATCATTCAAAGAGCCAGGTTTACCTTGCCGATTTCATTGCATCGGCGTATTGTTTATTAAGTGAGGTTTGTGTCGAATCTCACAGGAGGTTTGGACAATGAAAAAAATATTGTCAGTCACGGCGATTGTGCTCGTAGCACTCATGACAGTGACGGCCTGCGCGCCTAAAACCGTCGAAGAAGATCGCCATACATTCAAACTGGGCGGCCTCAAGGGCCCGACAAGCATGGGACTTGCGCCGTTGGTGTCGGATGCATTGGAAGGGAAAGAGGCCTTCGATGTCGAATTTGATCTGGTGGCATCTCCGGAGGAAATCGTCCCTAAAATAGTGAGAGGCGACTGTGAGCTGGCGGCCTTGCCGGCCAACTTAGCCTCGACGCTTTACAATAAAACAGAAGGCGGTATCGTCACGCTTGCCATCAATACGCTTGGCGTATTGGACATTGTCGAAAACGGTCACACCGTTCATGCCCTGTCAGATCTTTCGGGGCGTACGCTCTACGCCTCAGGTGAGGGGGCTGTGCCCGAATACGTCATAAGACTGCTCTTAGAACGAAGCGGTATTGACCCGGACCGCGACGTCACGATTGAATGGATGGCCGAACACGGTGCGATCGTCGCCCAATTACTCGCCGAGCCGGGCGCCGTAGGCCTTTTGCCGCAGCCCTTTGTCACGGTTGCCATGAAACAGAACGTCGAACTTCGCCTGGCGCTCGACCTAAACGACGACTGGATCCGCCTCGTCCCTGAGGCCGGCCTTGTCATGGGTGTCCTCGTCGCGCAAAAAGAAACTGTGGAACAGCACCCGGAGGCGGTGGACGCTTTCTTGAAACGTTACCGGGAAGCCATTCAATTCACCAACGACCATCCGGGGGAAACATCGCTCATGGTCGAGGCGCTCGATGTGTTTGACGCGAAGATCTCAGAGGCAGCCATCCCCTATTGCAATATTCATTACGATGACGGGGATGCGATGAAACAACAACTCAAGGGTTTTCTTGAGCTCTTATCGAGCATGAACCCCCAGGCCATCGGTGGCAATATGCCGGCCGACGACTTTTACTACCGTGCGAAATAAGAGGCAAGACATCATTTTTTCGGCCTTGGGAGTCCTTCTCATCCTCCTGATCTGGCAGCTGACCGCTTCCTTTGGGGGAACGGGATTTTTACTGCCGGGGCCGATCGCGGTCGCCTCCACTTTTATACAACTATTCACACAGGGCGCCCATTGGCGCTCTGTCGCCATCTCCGCTTTTCGCATCATCGAAAGCGTGCTCGTCGCCATTTTGTTGGCGATCGTTTTAAGTTGGATCGCCTCAAAATCGAGAGCGGTCCGCCAGATACTCTCGCCTTTTGTGCTCATCATGAAGTCAGTGCCGATCGTCTCCTTCATTCTGATCGCGCTTTTTTTCATGGGCGCGTCCATGCTCAGCTTTTTCATCTGCGGCCTCATCGTTTTCCCGGTTATCTACGCCCAGCTTCTCTCAAGCTTCTTGAATACGGATCCGGGACTTTTAGAGATGGCCCGCGTGTTTTCATTAAAACGCTCTGAAAAAATCCGCTACATCATTATTCCCGGATCAAGAGAAGTGTTCATCGCCTCCGTGTCCGTGTCGGTCGGCATGGCGTGGAAGGCGGGGGTCGCGGCCGAAGTGCTCGCCTTCTCCGGCGGCACGATCGGGCGCCATATGCATGAGGCAAAACTCTACCTCGACATGGAGCGGTTGTTGTCATGGACCTTAGCGCTTGTCCTTGTGTCCTTTTTGTCAGAACAGTTGCTTGTCCGGCTGTTTCGTTTCATCTTGACACGCATCGGACAAAAGCTGCCCGTAAAACGCCGGGGGGTCAAGGAAGTCAAGGCGCGAGAAGAACTCCTCACAGAGCGCGACACGCCCCTAGCCTGCCCCGTGGAAGGCCAGGCCATCATGATCCGAGGCGTCCTTTGTGTCAAAAAGCCCTATGACGACGAAGCCGTGCCCTCGATTGTCATTGACGGCATCAGCAAGTGCTTTGGTTCTTCTTATGTCTTCAGCGAATACTCCGCGACGATTCCGCTTGACCGCCCGCTTGCGGTGATCGGCCCCTCCGGGGTGGGCAAGACGACCCTCATGCGCATGATCGCGGGGCTTATCCGCCCCGACAGCGGGGTGATTGACGGCGTGCCCTCCCGCGGCGTGTTTGTCTTCCAGGACAACCGATTGCTCGGGCAGATGAGCGCCCGCGACAATATCCGCTTAGTGCTGCCCGGCTATGACGGGGAACGCGCGGATGAGCTTTTGTTGTCACTTGACTTAATGTCCGTGAAGGACCAGCCGGCCGATACCTTGTCAGGCGGCGAAAAAAGGAGGCTGTCGCTGGCGCGCGCGCTCGCGCCGGAATCCGATATTCTTTATCTGGATGAGGCCTTCCGTGAGCTCGATGAGGCGCACGAAGGCGAAGCACTTTCGCTCCTGCTTGATAAGGCGGGAGAAAAACCGGTTATTTTTGCCACGCATGACTTATCTTTAATTGAGCGGATGAACGCCAATATACTTGAATTAAGAAAGTAGGTTTAAAATGAACTGCGCAGAATGTCAGCTGCTCTTCTGCTACCAGGGCATCAAGGATGGATTCCCCGGCTGCCCGATGGAAGATCGCCGATTTTTTGATGAATCACTTGAATTACTTTTAAAAGAGGAGAATCATCGATTCTTCCTGACAAGCAGCCGCATTGAAGCCAAAGGCTATGGCCGGTGGCCGCGCGCTTTGGAGATTATGCGCTTTTGCAAAGACATGGAGTATGAGAAGATCGGCATTGCCTTTTGTGTCGGCCTCAGAAAAGAAGCGGCCATTTTCAACCGGATATTAAAAGAGCATGGGTTTTTGACCGCGTCGGCGATCTGCAAGGGCGGCGCCATTTCAAAGGAGGAAGTCGGGATGTCGGATGAGGAAAAAGTACGACCCGGCAAAAACGAGATGATCTGCAATCCCATCGCCCAGGCACTGCGCCTGAACCATGAACGAACCGATTTCAATGTGGCCATCGGCCTCTGCGTCGGCCATGACAGCCTGTTTTACAAATACAGCGAGGCGCCGGTGACAACCTTGGTCACAAAAGACCGAAGGTTAGGACATAACCCCGTCGCGGGCCTTTACCTGGCCGATTCGGGCTATATTAAAGATGCTTTTTCTGAGGCGATGGGAGAATAAGAGGGTATGCGACTTATTTTGGCGAGCCAGTCGCCCAGGCGGGCGGAACTTTTGGCCCTGACAGGGATTCCTTTCATCGTCGCACCGTCAAACTGCGATGAGGACAGTCTTTCGAATCATTTGAAAACTGAAAAACCCGATATCAAAGAGCACGCTGTGGCAGAACATTTGGCGCTTTCTAAAGCCTACGCGGCGCTTTCAAAATTCCCCCATGATCTCATTTTAGCCGCCGATACCATCGTCACGCTCGACGGCGTCGACTACGGGAAGCCCGTGGATAAAGATGACGCGCGGCGGATGCTTTCCGAATTGTCAGGGCGGACGCACATCGTCGATACAGGGGTGGCCCTTGTGAGCCGGGAAAAAGAAGAGGTATTCTCAGTCTCCTCCAAAGTGCGTTTTCGACCGCTGTCTTCGGCCGTTGAGTCACTCATCGATCGCTACGTGGAGACGGGGTTGCCGCTTGACAAGGCGGGGGCCTACGGGATCCAGGAACTGGGCGGCCTTCTCATTGAACGGGTGGAAGGCGATTACTTTGCTGTCATGGGGCTTCCCATCGGTGAAGTGTATGAGCGCCTTTTCTTGTACGATCTAGATGAGCGCCCCGATGCCGCCCGCGATTGAAATGAGCCCCGCTGTAAACTGAATGATGTACACAAAGTTTGAGAATTTCTCATTTGAAATTTTATGGTGCAGGTAATTGCCGATCACAAACGCGACGACGACGAGCGGGAGCGCGTAGGCAATGTTCCGGAGGATGGGCTTCGTGTACACATCCATGACAAGCGCCCTGTAAACGGTCGTGATGACGTTTGTGGCAAGCCAGACCGTGACCATGGTCGCGCGAAACGTACTTTTATCTCTTAAACGGTTCAAGGCGTAAATATTAATGAGCGGAGCGCCCATGGTGAGCATGCCCTGGATGACGCTCCCCACACCTAAGGCGATGTACATGCCGACTTTTGACATCGGCTTTTCTTCTTTTTTGCGGAGCATGCGTATGATCTCGCGCCCGCTGACTAAGGTGACAAGCACTCCGATGATGAGCCTTAACGCCCATTCGCTGTAGCGTAGCTTCGCAAAAAGCATGTAGCCAAAGGGCATGATCGGCAGGATGCAGGCCAAGATGATGAGGAATTCCTTCCAATTGATCTTTTTAAACTGGGTGACAAACATGATCAAAAGCATCAAGAGGCTTGTGACCGTCAAGATGGCGATGGAGTCCTCCGCGCCCATGAAGATGGACAGAATAGGCACGCCGATCGAGATCGAGCCGAAACCGGCAATGGCTTCAATCACATTGACAATAAAAACAACAATAAAAAAAAGAATCATTCCACCCTCTCCCTGACAAGGTCAACATCTCCGTCGCGATTATACGCGAGTTCACTACAGCAACAGCATGACTCCTCCGCCTATTGAAATGACGCCGCTCACAAGCTGGATCATGTAGACGACGTTCGCGAATCGTTCGTTAGGTATTTTATGGTGCAGTTTGTTGCCGACAAAAAAGGCGAGGAATATGAGGGGGATGGCGTAGAGGATGCCCATCCAGATGGGCGGCGAATAGGCTTTCAGGATGAAGGCACGAAACAGGGTCGAGACGGTGTTGGTGAAGACCCAGACCGCGACCATGGTCGCGCGGAAATTGCGTTTATCCTTCATGCGGCTCAAAGCGTAAAAATTGATGAGCGCCGCGCCCATTGAGATCATGCCTTCCAAGATGGCCCCGACGCCAAGCGCCGTGTAAATGGCCCATTTGGGCGGATCCTTATGGTTGTTCTTCACCATGCGCCGCCAGAGCTCACGGGAGGCGACCAGGCAGACGACCGTGCCCATGATGAGTCTTAAGATCGCGTCATAAGGGCGCAGCCTTGAAAACAGTAAAAAGCCGATCGGCATGAAGGGGAAAATCGTCAAGATGATGATGAATAGCTCGCGGTAGAGGATATCTTTTCGCTGCGTGATGGCGATCAGAAGCGATAAAAGTGTGCCCGCGGTGGACAATAATAGGACCGAGCGCTCAGCGCCTAAAGCAAGCGATAAAAAGGGTATGCCGATGGAGGTCGAACCAAAACCGACAATTGAATGCAGGATCTGCGTAATAAATAGGACGATGTAGTAATAGATCAAATGAAAGCACTCCTCGGTTTCTCCAAAAAGTATACCGCATCGCCGGATGGTATAGTATGACACGGAGCGTATGCTATGACACGGTAATAAAGTCGGTAACACGTTACCGTGGGAAAGAAATAAATATATTAAGGGATCAAAAAATGGAAACAAAAGTAACGTTTATTTATGACTACAAAAACATCGAGCTCCCTGAGCCGCTTGTGAAGGTTTTCCTGCCTGAATTAGATGCCTTTGTCGAACTCCAATGCCAGGCCCTGGCACAGTCGAAAAGCAAGATTGAGCTCGCCGAGGGCGAAGCCCATGTGTTGACCGATGACATGGTCAAAGAGGAAGGGTTACCCGGCATTGAAACCGTCGAAGCGTATAAGGCGGCCATTCAAGCGGAGGTCCCCCGGGTGATCATTTCCGAGCAAACGCATATGATCCTTATGAATTACCTGATGCCCCAGCTTGTGGAGCGCAGCACCTTTGAGATCAACGACGAAGAGGCGACCCAGGAGAGCGAAAAGCGTCTTCAGGTATTCGAAGAGAACGCCCAAGAAAAGGGTATGACGGTGGAAGCATTTGGCCAAAAAGAATTTGGTGCACCGGCGATGGATGAAGGCGCGATCCGCCAATATGTCCTCCGATTAGGCCGCACCCAGTTCCTTTTCCGAGTGCTCGCCCAGGAGTACTTAAAGCGCCAAGGACAAGTATACGACCTCGCGTCTTACGCGGGCTATGTTAAGGAGCTGTCGGAAGTCTCGTCGATGCCCGAGGAGCAGGTCCGAGAACTCGTACCCCTTCACCTTTACATGGAAGAAGTCCCGGCACTTGTCATGCTCGACGAGATGGCGGCGTGGGTGGAGCCGCAAGTCAGCTTCACAAGCGAAGAAGAACAGTAAGCCTACGTGCTAGAATAACCATAAGACACATCACCTGCCTTACGCGATGCGAAGGAGGGCGTGACCATGATTATTCGCGCGTATGCCGTCCCTCATCCCCCGATCATTTTGCCTGAAATCGGTCGGGGGGAAGAAGAGAAAATCAAAAAGACGACGCTTTCTTTCCGCCGAATGGCAGAAGAAATTGAAGCCCTGTCACCCGACACCATTGTGTTATCTTCGCCCCACGCGCCTTTTTATGCGGACGCGTTTTTCATCGCGGGTGGCGAAAAAATGGAAGGCGATATGCGCGCCTTTGGCGCTTTTAATGTAAGAGAATCGGTTTCGCTTGACGCTGAATTTTCACAAACACTTGAACAGAAACTGAGTCAAAAACACATTCCCGCGGCCCTGATGCCCGCCGGGCGAAAAGGGCTTGACCACGGATCCTTCATCCCGATCCGTTTTCTCCACGAACACTTTAAAGCCTATCGGCTGGTCCTTTTAGGACTGTCCCTTTTGCCGGCAACAACGCACCGCGAAGTGGGACAGGCGGTCGCAGAGGTGGCCCGACAACTGGGGCGAAAGACGGTGTATATCGCAAGCGGCGATCTGTCACATGTTTTGAAAAGCGGCGGCCCTTACGGGTTTAAAAAAGAAGGTCCCGAATTTGACGAAGAGATTATCCGCATCTTCGAAACAGGTGACTTCGACGCCTTGTTTCGCTTTGATCCCGCATTCGAAGAAAAGGCGGCCGAATGCGGCCTGCGCTCCTTCCAGATCATGGCGGGCGCCCTCGAAGGCGACACCATCACCCCGGAACTTTACTCCTATGAAGGCACCTTTGGGGTGGGATACGCAGTCGCTTCTTTCACCCCCCAATAACGAATGTCAACTGAAGGGAGACGCTTGTCATGCCCAATATCTACACCACCCTAGCGCGCGAATCCATCACGCATTACCTTGAGACAAGGCACTTCTTAGAGATTCCGGCCTATGCACCCGAGGAACTTCTTGACCGTCAGGCGGGCTGTTTTGTCACACTGTACAAGGATGGCAAGCTTCGCGGTTGCATCGGTACGATTGAGCCGCAGCAAGGCACTTTAGCCGAAGAGATTATTCGAAATGCCGCCTCCTCGGCCACGGAAGATCCCAGATTTCCGAGCGTCAAAATCGAAGAACTGGAACACATCGCGGTGAGTGTCGATGTTCTCGGTGTCCCGGAAAAAATCGACTCAAAAGAATCACTCGACCCGAAACAATACGGCGTCATTGTCTCGTTAAGGCGAAGGCGCGGTTTATTATTGCCTAATCTCGAGGGCATTGACAGCGCCGATGAGCAACTCGATATCGCCTTGCAAAAGGCGGGGATCTACCCGGATGAGCCTTACCAGATGGAGCGCTTCTTGGTCGTGCGCCACAAGGAACAAGATGAAGGATAACGGCAAAAAAGATATATACGCGACCTGTCATGTCTGCTGGCGCCAATGCCGCATTAAGGAAGGCGGCCTGGGCTACTGTCGTGCGCGCACGGTGAAGGACGGCGTGGTGATCCCGGAAAGCTACGGTAAATTGACAAGCCTTGCGCTTGACCCCATCGAGAAAAAACCGCTGTCCTTTTTCCATCCCGGCACCATGATTTTGTCCGCGGGAAGTTATGGTTGCAATATGGCCTGCCCCTTTTGCCAAAACTATGAAATCGCAAGGGAGGCCGCCGCTTCACGCCACACGATTGAGATCGGTCCCAAAGCGCTCGTCGAAAAGGCGCTCGCTTTGAAAGATCGTGAGAACATTGGGATCGCCTTCACCTACAACGAACCGCTTGTCGGCTATGAATACATCCGCGACACCGCGACGTTAGCGCGAGATGCGGGACTTCTCACGGTCGTCGTGACAAACGGCCAGATTGAGGAAGAGCCTTTACGAGAACTATTGCCGCTTATCTCGGCTTGGAATATTGACTTAAAATCCTTTAGCGAGGAAGCCTATAAAAAACTTGGAGGGCGCCTTAAGGTGACCTTGCGAACCATCGAGCTTGCATCGGCCACAGCCCATGTGGAGATCACGACGCTTGTCGTACCGGGGCTCTCGGACGATGAGAGCATGATGCGTGAAGAAGCGGCTTTTCTGGCCGCCATCGATCCCGCGATGCCCCTTCACCTGTCGCGCTACTTTCCCTGTTACGAATACCACGCGCCCGCAACCGCCATCCAGACGATGTATCGCCTGCAAGGGGTCGCAAAAGAATCTTTGGAGCGCGTCGTCTTAGGCAATATCCACTAGCGTTCTTTCAACGGTCTGTCTTCAATAATATTGAGGGCTTCCTCGACAATCTTGGCGAGCCGTATATCGCGGTTCGGGTCAAAGGGGATGATAAGATCAAAGTCTTCCCGGTTGTCATCGACTTCCCTCGGCAAATCAAGCGACACCTTGATCCGCATAGGGGCGGTTTTTAACGCCTCAAGGTAGAGCGTGTCATCCGCGACGGCGTAGACTGAAGCCGCATGGCTCATCAGGTTGCGGAGGATGGCGTCGTAATACTGATCATCGTACGCCTTCAATTTCATCAAAGGTTCCACCCATTTCGCCTGATCCTTCTCGGTCAAGAGAGGGCCTGTTTCCATGTCAACCAAGGTATAGACGGTGCTCATGGAAGCAGAAGCGGCCAATTCCGCCATGTAAAACTGTTTGTTCTTCCGCAAAAGCTCGCGGTAATCGTCGTTTGTAAAAATCATGGGCATCGGTAAGATGCGCTCCTTTATTGTCCCGTCCGAAAAGAAAAGCGTTATATAAGTGTCCGAGTACCATATGCGGTAAGTGCCAAAGCCGTCATCGTAGGTTGCCGCGTAGCGCTCCTCAAGATAGTCTCTCAACTGTTCCAGACTCTCTAAGGTTCTGGGGACGGATAGCCCGGGGTTATCGGGGGCGACGGTTGTTTCATAAAGTTTGAACATGAGCGCCGTATCTTTTTCATCGTCGAGTTCGAAAATAAAGGGCTTGTTCTCTCCCGTCAAAAACGCCCCGTAAGTATTGCTGTAGCGGATGCTGACTTTTTCAACTGACGCGTCCTCGGGTGTCTTGCTTGTGAAACCAAAGGCACCTGTTAACACGATGAGAAGCCAAATAATAAGGGGAACGGCGGTGGTCAATGCCGGCAGTATGAAGGCGCGCCAAAGGATCCGCCCCTTTCCTCGGATGATGTTGAAGAGCCAGAGCGATAGGAGAAAACCTAAGACCAGACCGATCAGGAAAGGGACGGGGGAGACCGATTCTAAGGGCCTGTCGTTCGCCGCCGTTTGTACCCGAAGTAGATGCGCGGCGTAGCCGCCAAGAAGCGAGATCGCCATGATGCCCATCCATTCTGTCAGGCGGAAGGGCCCGTTCGTCGGGTAATCGCCGCGGGTCACCCCGGCCTGCCGATGTTTAAACAGCCAGTGCGCGACAAGAAAGAGCAACGCCACCATGAGAAGGGTCACCCAGAAATAGTTTGAAGGTTCACTTATGGCCGTGGACAAGGGTGAAAAAAGTTGCAAGAGGATGAACACGCCCGTTGAATGCGCGGCTTGTTCTAGGGGGTTGATAAACCCGGGCAGGAAGCGGCTTGTCGCGTCGCTGTAAAGGAAGATCATGAGGGGCCAAAAAACATTGATCAGGATGAACATGTTGATCGCCGTCGATGATTTGCCGGTCAACAGGTAGGAGACTTCAAGTAGCAAAAAGAAGTAGATAAACTGGGGGAGAAAGCCTAACAATTCGCCCCAGAAGGCGAGCGGCCCTGTAGAGGACGGCGCGATAATCAGACGGATCACCGTGTTGAGACCCATGATCGTCAAAGTTGGGCCGAGAAGATAGGTGAAAGCCCCGAGGTTGAGCGAGAAGAAGAGACGGCTCCGGGAGACGGGCAAGGCGAAATAATAGTCACAGCGCTTTAAATGGTGGATGAAACTGAAAAAATGCTGCGCAATGACAAAACTCATGCCGTAAAGCACAAAGCTAAAAGACGAGACGCCAAAGAATAGTCCGATGCCACGTGAAGGTAAGAGCGGCAGTGTCGTCACGATGAACAAGTAAATCAAAGGTACAAGCCACAGCGCGATCGGGCGGCGCCATACGAGATAGGAGATGCGGTGATTCATTTTTTCATGCTGCGAAGTCATCGAAGAATCCCCTTTCATTTAATAAGCCCGCGGGATGAACAGTCGCGCAAGCCCCGCGATGACGATAAAAAACACAATCCCCAAAAGACTTAAAGGGAGTTCTTTTCGAAAAAATTCTTTTCGGATGGGCTTGCCCATCACGGCAGAAGACAACCATTGGCCGAGCACGAGACCGATGAAATACCCGATATAGAAGGCGGGAGAACGTAAGGGCGAGAGGTAGGCAACGTTCGGGTCAAAGAGCAAAAAGATGAACTGCCCTAAACTTAAGCCCGAAAACATCGAAAACAGAGGCTGAAGCCAGGGGTACCAGGAGAGCTGGCCATTTCGTACCGCCGCGTATTCGGCCGGTCTTTTTCGAAAACAAAGCCAGGCCGATACCGTCCAAAAAACAATCATGGCAACCGTCTGCAGGACGCTATGAGGCCATACGATCGCGCTGAAAAAGCGAGATGCCGGAGCCAAAAACCAAATAAGATCTGAGGGCGTGTCATGCAAGCGCTCGGTAAGGTCCAGGATTTGGAGGACGGAGACGATCCATGTGCCCTGAATGGCGAGATTCAACAGGATGGCGTCAAAAAGTGTGCCTGAGAGGCTGAACAGGACAAGGCTGAATCCCGTCAATTCAAGGGTTGAGAGGAAGAGGCTTAAATAAAGAGGCAGGTAGGCCGCAAAATCGTGCCCAAAGCCCCAATAGGAGAGGATCACGCCCGTGAGAAGGGCGTTCACAAAGAACACGATGAAAAGTTCTGAAAAGTGGGCCAACGTTCTGCCCCAAAACTGCGTGTCTCGGCTGAAGGGCAAGCTCTCTTCACGGTCGATCACATTTCGCCGGTACAGATAGTTGAAATGGGTGCCCCCTAGAAAGTAGACGTAGACGGCGGATAAAAGTCCCAAGATGGCGTGCAACGGCAACAGCACCTCATTCAAGTGTGGGCCATAGTCCGCGGAGCTAAAAGGGTTGGGGGCGGTGTTCGCAAGATAGTTGTCTTTCCCGATAATTAAAAGTGCGATGGGCATCACCAGCAAAAAGAGAAATAGAAACAGCGAAACAAGAGAGCGTGTGCGTGCCATCGCATGTTTATACGCCCATCCCAGCTTAGGAAGTGGTCTTGTTGTTTTTTCCATTTTGGACCGTCCTTCCTTATCTTAAAAGTTCGCTTATGGCGTAGGATTTTAAACTGAGTTCATAGATAAACACTTCCTCCAATGAGAGGGGGAGGATGTCAAGCAGGAGGGGGTTTAAACGTTCGATTTTTTCACGGATCTCCTCTTCGGATCCTCGAGCCAATACCTCAATCACGGAGCCTTTTGTTTTGAATTGAAGGAGCTCGACCCCCGTTTCTTCGAGCGTTGCTTCCTTTACGGGTTCCGTAAATGCCGCCTGTACCTTGACGATGCTCAGGCGGAGTTTATCGAGTTCTTCAACGAACAGGAGACCGCCTTCATGGAGGAGGCCGACGTGGTCACAAAAATCCTCCAACTCCCGTAGATTCTGTGAGGCAATAAGCACCGTCATCTGCCGATCCACCACCTGACGCGCGAGGACGCGCTTCAAGTTTTGGCGCATGACAGGATCAAGGCCGTCGAAGGCTTCATCCATGAGGAGGAGTTTTGGATTCGAGGCCACCGCCAAGAGTACCGCCGCCTGCCGCCTCATGCCGCGCGACATGCGATCTAAGCGGTCTTCTTCCCCAAGAGGGAAGATCAGGAGCAACTCTTGGTAAAGATCCTGATCCCAGTCGAGGTAGATGGCGCGATGAAGGCTCGACATCTTTTTCAAGTTGTCAAAGTGAAAATAAGGGTCGTCGGAGACAAACTGGATCTGCTGTTTGGCCGAAATGTTTTCATAAATCGTCTGACCCCGGTACAGCATGTCGCCTGAGGTGGGGCGGTAGACGCCCGCGGCGATCCGTAAAAAGGTCGATTTGCCCGCGCCGTTCGAACCGATCAAGCCGAAAATGGATGCCCCGCTAATCTGACAGGACACCCCGTCAAGCGCCTTCACGGGACCAAAGTGTTTATGGAGCCCCTGAGCTTTGAGGACCACATCCTCCCAAGCAAGTTCAGTATTGTTCGTCATGTTCATATCCGCCTTCTCATTCTTCATCCAGACATTCATCAAGCCACACGTGCAGCGTTTCTTTTGAAATGCCCTTAGTCCAAGCGACCTGACGCGCCTGATTAAAATTGCGCAAGATCTCTTCCTTTTCGGTCGCAAGTCCGTCTTTTTGTTCGGACAAAAAATTGCCCTTTCCCGTCACGGCGTAGATCAGACCTTCCTGTTCGAGTTCACGGTAGGCTTTTTGGACGGTGTTGGGGTTAATTCCAAGTTCTGTTGCCAGCTGCCGGACAGGGGGGAGCTGTTCGTGCGCCTTGATGATGCCGAGTGCGGCCATCCGATGGAAGGATCGCTTCAACTGTTGGTAGAGCGGGACCCCGCTTTGTAGGTTGATCTCGGGATAGACCATCGTGCTTCCTCCGTCCGTGCGTTATATATGTACTATATCACATAGTACAAACTGCTTGTCAAGTCGCAAAAAATAGCTATTGTTTTTCGGTATGATGATCCTATGAATACATTAGTCAATCAGATCTTAGATGCTTTGCGCCATGAGTCCATCGCGCCGTCGCGCGTGGCCATTGCTTGGAGGCAAGAAGAGGGCCAATACGGATACGTTTTGGGAGAAGGGGAGCCCGAAATGCTTAGTTTTTGCAAATTGAAAGCGCAAAACTTGCTTTTTGCGGATATTTTTGCCGCCCGCCCCGACATCCATGTGGTCATCCGTTCAAGCCCAAGCTATGTGGAGGCGGCCTCATCGATCCGAAATCTTCGCTCCTTCCGGCCCCCCATTGACGACGCGGCCCAGATCATCGGCACGCGCATTGTGCTGGCAAAAGAAGACCGGTCGGGAAGGATCATTAGGGCTTTAAAAAAGGGCAATGCCTGTATTGTCAAAGATGACGCCTACGCGCTTTCGGTGGGTGCATCCCCTGAGCGCGCCATCGCCGCGACATTGGTGCTTGAAAAATCCTGCCTGGCCCTTGTCGAAGGCACGCTTTTAGGTGGTATGAAACCGGTGAACCCCCTGATCGCCCGGCTCTATTCTTTTGTTTATAAAAAGTTTTATGGCAACCACGATGAAGAAGTCATATCGCAGACTAAGGAAGACCTGGGGCGCGATATCTCGGAAGAGGAGATGGAAAAACGTGAGGCGGTCATACGGACAGGCCAAACCCTTATTGAGGAAAACCTGGTCCAAGGCACCTGGGGGAATGTGTCGATCCGTCTGGACGATCGCTCCATGTTGGTGACCCCTTCAGGCCTTTCTTACCATCGGCTCTCCCCCTATGACATTGTCCGCTTTGACATGGATTCTCACGCGTATGAGGGGAAAATCAAGCCCTCGTCGGAGTCCCGCATGCACGCCGCGATTTACAAGCGCTATCCCGATGTGAACGCCGTGATCCACTCACACGCGATCTACTCGAGTGTGTTTGCCGCCTGCAAGAAACCCATCCCCGTCATCCACGAGGATGACCGGGCGCTTTTGGGCGATCGGACAGGTTACGCGAAGGGTAAGCTGTCAGGAACGATGGCTCTCGTGAAATCAGTGGTTAAAGGTCTTTCGGGCAACGAAGGCTGTACTTGTATTATCGGAAGCCACGGACTTGTAGCGGCCGGCGTTTCACCCGATGAAGTGCTTGAAAAATGCCGCGCCATGGAGCGCTCCGCCAGGCGCTATCTTGGGATGAAGGCTTCAGAATTGAGAGGTTGAACATGAAAGAACTCGGATTTGGACTTATGCGCTTGCCGCTTGTAGATGAGGACGACAAGGCCTCGATTGACATTGAGCGTCTATGTAACATGGTCGATACTTTTCTGACTTCAGGTTGCCGACATTTTGACACGGCTTACAATTACCACGAGGAGATGAGCGAGGCTGCTTTTAAAGAAGCCGTCGCGAAGCGCTATCCCCGTGACCGCTATACCGTGACCGATAAAATGCCCATGTTTCAGGTGGAAGAAGAAGCGGAATTGGAACAGATCTTCAACGAACAGTTGGAGCGCTGCGGGGTCGATTATTTCGACTATTACTGGCTTCATTCATTGAATGAGAAAAGCATTGAAAAAAGCCACCGTTTTTCGGCCTTTGAGTTCATCGACAAGAAAAAACAAAACGGAAAAATTCGCCACACAGGTTTTTCTTTCCATGACACCGCCGAAGTGCTGGATAAAACCTTGGCGCTTCACCCCGAGCTTGACTATGTCCAGCTTCAGATCAATTACCTCGATTGGGAGGACGATGAGATCCAGTCGCGCGCCTGCTATGAGACAGCGGTCAAGCACGGTAAGCGCATCATGGTGATGGAGCCTGTGAAAGGCGGATCGTTGGCTGTTTTACCGCCCAAAGCAGAGGAAATATTTCGATCCTGCCATCCCCAATCGTCCGCGGCTTCATGGGCGATCCGTTACGCCGCCTCCTTAGAACATGTCGACCATGTCCTAAGCGGGATGAGCGATGAAGTACAGCTTTTAGATAACATCAAGACGATGACCGACTTTAAACCCCTGACAGATGAAGAGCGCGAAGTGATTAACAAGGCGCTTATGACGATCAGGGACAGCCGCGCGATCGACTGCACGCGCTGTTATTATTGTGTGCCGGGCTGCCCTATGAATATTGCCATCCCCGATTATTTCACCGCCTATAATGACTACCGGCTCTTCGGGGAAATGATGCGTTTTTCCTCGTTTAATAAGGTCAAGAACCTGATGTCGAAATACGGAAAACCCTCCGAATGCATCGCCTGCGGCGCCTGCGAGGAGATCTGCCCTCAGCACCTGCCGATTATTGACTTGCTCGAGCAGATTGCCGAAGAGATGGAGGCGGAAGTTTCATGAACCAAGAGGCTGTGGTTCTAAAAGCGATCGATGAACAGCGCTTAAAAAAAAATCGCCTCATCGTCGCCATTGACGGACGCGCTGCCTCGGGGAAGACAACTTTGGCAAAATCAATTGCCGACAAAAGAAAAGCCTCGGTCATTCACATGGACCATTTTTTCCCCCAGGCGCACCAGCGCACGAAGGAACGCCTGGATAGGCCGGGCGGCAATCTCGATGTCGAGCGCTTTTTGGTGGAAGTCGCCCCCTTTATGAAAGATCATCTTGCCTTTTCCTACCGCCCCTTTGACTGCCAAAAAATGGCCATGGGAGAACTCATTCATGTTGAAAAGAGTGATCTCATAATTGTGGAGGGCGCCTACGCCTGTCATCCGGTTTTATGGGATCTCTATGATTTTCGTATTTTTCTATCCATTGACCCCGAAGAACAAAGAAGACGGATTATGGCCAGAAATAAAAAAGCGTCAGACCTATTTTTTGAAAAATGGATTCCTAAAGAAGAGCAGTACATCAAGGAATATGCTTTACTTCTGCGCTGTGATCTTGTGATCGAATGAAAAGGAGCTGTCCATCGCATTTTAAAATGTGATGGACAGCTCCTTTAAGAATCTAGATGAAGCTTTTACCTAACAGCCGCGATACTCTCGAATGAGCGCTCCGAGCGTTTCCTTCGCGTCCCCTAAAAGAAGCGCGATATGATCTTCGTGACCCTCCTCGTAGAGGGGGTTGTCGACGCCGGCATAGCCGGGGAGTTTATCGAAGTTACAGATGATGACATGTTTCGCGTCCTCAACATCCAGGATGGGCATGCCGTAAATGGGCGTCCCCTCCGCGGTGTTGGCGGCCGGATTGATGACATCATTGGCCCCGATGATGATCGCGACATCCGTTTCTTCAAACTCAGGATTGATGTCTTGCATTTCATAGAGTTTGTCGTAGGGCACGTCCACCTCGGCCAGTAACACGTTCATATGACCGGGCATGCGGCCTGCCACAGGATGGATCGCAAACTTTACTTCTTTACCCTGTTGTTCAAGTTCCATCATGAGCGACTTCACCGTCGACTGCGCCTGGGAGAGCGCCATGCCGTAACCCGGCACGATGATGACGCGCGCAGCATCTGCGAGCCACCGGCCACCCTTTTGCTCAGGGGACGCTGTGGCCCCTTCAACCGTGGGCTGCACCTTGCAGGTGCGGAAGGCCTTGGTGATCGCGTCAAGGGTTTCTTTCGCGTCACCCAGCATGAGGGCGATGCGATCTGTGCGCCCCTCTTCGTACAGGGGGTTGTCAACGCCGGCGTAGCCCGGGAGCTTATCGAAGTTGCAGATGATCACATGTTTTGCGTCCTCAACATCCAGAATGGGCATGCCGTAAATCGGCGTCCCTTCCGCGGTGTTGGCGGCCGGGTTGATGACATCATTCGCGCCGATGATGATCGCGACATCGGTGTTTTTGAACTCGGGGTTAACCTCATCCATCTCTTTTAGTTTGTCGTAGGGAATATCGACTTCCGCCAGAAGCACATTCATATGGCCCGGCATACGTCCCGCCACGGGGTGGATGGCAAAGGACACTTCCTTGCCTTCCTGTTCAAGTTCAGTCATGAGCTGTTTCACAGCTGACTGCGCCTGAGACAGCGCCATGCCGTAGCCCGGCACAATGATGACGCGCTCTGCGTCGCGCAGCCAGGTGCCCGATTGGAGTTCGGTGGTCATCGCTTCACCGGAAGGGGTAACTTCATCTGTTCCATCACCTTCCCTGTAGGAGCTCATGATCGCGCCAAGGGTCTCTTTTGCGTCACCCAGCATGAGCGCGATATGCTCACGCCCTCCCTCATAGAGAGGGTTATCCACACCGGCGTAACCGGGCTGTGTGTCGTAGTTGCACATGATGAGGCTTTTCGCGTCCTCGACATCCAGGATGGGCATGCCGTAGATCGGCGTGCCTTCGGCCGTATTCGCGGCCGGGTTCACAACGTCGTTGGCGCCGATTACAATGACGACATCGGCGTCTTTGAAATCTTCATTGATGTCCTGCATCTCATACAGTTTGTCGTAGGGGATGTCGACTTCCGCCAGAAGCACATTCATATGGCCCGGCATACGTCCCGCCACGGGGTGGATGGCAAACTTGACCTCTTTCCCGTCAGCTTCAAGCTCCGTCATGAGTTGCTTCACTGACGATTGCGCCTGAGACAGTGCCATGCCGTAGCCCGGCACAATGATGACGCGCTCAGCGTCGCGCAGCCAGCAACCGCAGCTCATTTCGGGTGACTGGACGGTCTCGACTGCTGTTTCTTCAATCACTTTTACGGTTTCTTTTTTTGCCTTGGGTTTACCCTGGGCCGATGTTTTGCCCAAGAGAATATCAAGGAGCTTGCGGTTCATCGCGCGGCACATGATCTGGGTCAAAAGCAAGCCTGAGGCTCCGACGACACCGCCGACAGCGACCAGTAGTGGATCCGCAATCGCCATACCGGCAATGGCGCCGGCGACCCCCGAAAGGGAGTTCAAAAGTGAAATGGTGATCGGCATGTCGGCGCCGCCCACGCGGATGGCGAAGATAATGCCAAAGGCACCCGACAAAAGCGCCGAGAGCAAAATGAGCAGCGTTTTCAAAATGGGGACCATTAGGATGTAGGGAACAGCCAAGAGGACAACGGTCACAAGCGACAGGATCAGGGATAGCGCGGTCCAAAGCGGATGGCCCTTCAATACGATCGGGCGCTGCGGGAGGACCTTATGGAGCTTACCCGCGGCGACGAGGCTGCCGGTCAAGGTCAGCGATCCGACAAAGATCGCAAGTCCCGCCGTGATGAGCGAGAAGCTTGTCTCAAAGGGATCCGCGGCAATCAAGGTCAGGATACCGGCGAGCATGGACGCGCCGCCGCCTAAGCCGTTTAACAGCCCCACCATCTGAGGCATCTGGATCATCTTGACCCGCATGGCCGCCGTAATGCCAATGGCAAGACCCACAAGCATGGCGATCCACAGTTCAATGACGGTGAAAATATTGAAGTACCAAAGGGTCAGCACAATGGCCAGTAGCATGCTGATCGCGCCTAAAAGGTTTCCTTTGACTGAGGTTTCCACCTTACTCATCATGGCGATGCCGATGAGTACGGCGACCGTCAGAACACCGGCCGCGATGTAATAGATCAGGTTCTCAGTGGCGCTTGGCTGAGCGGCAAGGAAGAGTAATAATTTCATGATTCATTCCCCCCGTTCTTCGGTTTACTGCTGTGGAACATGCGCAGCATGCGGTCGGTGACGCCAAAACCGCTGACGACGTTGATCATGGCCAGTACAATCGCGATAAATCCGAGTACCTTGCTGCCCCAATGGGCAGCCATGGCCGTCGCGGAGAGGCAGCCGAGCACGGTGACGCCTGAAAAGGCGTTCATGCCGGACATGAGCGGGGTGTGCAAGAGGCTGGGCACGCGGTTGATGATCTTGTAGCCGACAAGCGTCGCGACTACAAACACCGCTATCAAAATGCCCTGTGTTGTTGTCATAGCTTTACTCCTTAGTAAATGATGCAATCTGCCTGGGGCAGAAAAATGCCGCACCTGTAGGTGCGGCATTACGAGCCGGGGATATTAGTGACCAAGTGCGGCAAAAGCCTCCAACGCACCTTGGTGGACCACTTTTCCATTGTGAGTCGTCAGGGCGCTCTGGATGATCTCATCATCCATGTCGAGGTAGATTTTGTCGTCCTTGATAAGGTATTTCAAAAGATTGTACACGTTTTGAGCGAACATCCAAGTCGAACTTGTCGGGAGGAGTCCGGGGATATTCTTGATGCCCACGAGCGTCACATGGTGTTTCACTTCAATCGTGCCCGGAGGGGTAATTTCGCAGTTACCGCCCTGGTCAATCGAGATGTCCACGATGGCCGAACCCGGTTTCATGCTCTTCACCATCTCCTCTGTGATGAGGGTCGGGGCGAGTTTTCCGGGAACAAGTGCCGACAGGAAAATGATGTCCATATTTTTGACGTGTTCCGCGAGCAGCTGGCGCTCTTCTTCGAGGCGTTTCTCCGTTAAGGCGAGCGCGTAGCCGCCCTCTCCGATGGCTTCTTCTGAAGGGATGCCCAGTTCAATAACCTTCGCGCCAAGCGACATGGCCTGTTCGGCTGCCGCGGGGCGAATATCGGCCGCGTGGACGATTGCGCCAAGGCGTTTGGCCGTGGCGATCGCCTGGAGTCCGCCGACACCCGCGCCGATGACGAGGACATTGATCGGCTTGATCATGCCGACAGCGGTAAAAATCTGCGGGGCAAAGTGCGGCAGTTCATTGGCCGCAATCAGCATGCCCTTGTAGCCTGCACATGTGCTCATGGACGTCAGAGCATCCATCACCTGCGCGCGTGTAATACGCGGGATACCGTCGAGTGTAATACTCGTGACGCCCTGCGCGGCAAGACGCTTGACCATCTCGTGATTCACCGGCGCCGCCGGGTGAATGAAGGTGATGAGGGTCTGTCCCTCATGCATCATATCGACTTCGTGCTTGTCCTTTTTCTCGTTGAAAAGGGGTTCTTTCACTTTGAGAATGACGTCCGCGCGCTTGAAAATATCACACACGTCGTCCACAATGCTTGCTCCTGCGGCCACGTAATCAGGATCGTGGTAGAAGGCGCCCTCTCCGGCGTCTTTTTCGACCAGGACGGTCAACCCGTCCTTGACCATTTTTTCGACTGTTTCAGGCGACGCGGCAACGCGACGCTCCCCCGGCATAATTTCTTTCGGGACACCGATGATCATTTCTACACCTCCGTTGTTGGTTATGGGTATTTACTGCCTGTATGGTAACAGCTTTTAGTCAATGTGACAATCTTTATTCAGTAGATGAAGGGCCGAGCTATTTTGACGTCACAATCCTGTTCCATGGTATTATTTTCGGTAAGGAAGATCGCCTTTCCATCCAAGGAAAGCTTCGTCAATACGCGGGAGGTGTTGCGCTTATGACCCATTATCCGGAAACCCTTTTAAATGACTGGCTCGAAGACTCAGGCACATGGTTTCTTGACCCGGAAAAACAAGCCCAGGGACGAATGACCCAATTGCTTTATCCGTATAAGTCGATCTTTTCGCCGATCAGGGTGAATAATCTCACGTTAAAAAACAGACTCATCATGGGGCCCATGGGCAATATCTCGCTGGCGGAGGAGACAGGGCGGCCCAACCGCTCCATGATCGCCTATTTCGAGGAGCGGGCGAAAGGAGGGGTCGGTCTTATCACCTCAGGGCTTGTGCCGATTTCTTTTGGCATCGATCATTCCTTGACCGAGCCGGGGAAGCTCAGCTATTTTCCTAAGATTTTAGGAAGCCGCACGCATTACGCCGGCTGGCGCGATGTCGCGCATGTCGTCCACGCCGCGGGCGCGCATTTTTTCATCCAGCTGACGGCCGGTCTCGGTCGCGTGGGAAATCCCCAATGCCTTGTGACGCAGTACAAATTCCCCGTATCCGCCTCATTGAACCCCAACTACTATCTGCCGGGCGTGCCCTGTTTGCCGCTTTCGGGAAGGAAGTTGCGAAAAATGGTGAAAAACTTCGGCCAGGCGGCGGCGGACTCGAAAACCGCCACCATTGACGGTGTCTATTTGCACGGGCATGAAGGATATCTGTTGGAGCAGATGACAAACCGTGCGTTCAATCGCAGAAAGCTCGGACGTTATGCCAATTGGCAGACCTTCGGCCTCGATGTCGTCCGCGAGATTCGAAAGCGCACCGGTCCTGACTACCCGATCATGTACCGTATTGATCTGTCGCTTGCCTTGAACGCGGTTTACGGCGAGCGCATGGACACGGTGAAGTCATTGAAGAAATTTAAAAATGAACGCCGGATTGAAGAGACCCTCGACTACATGAAAAATCTGGTCAAAGCGGGCGTCGACATCTTTGACGTCGACCTGGGTTGCTACGACAACTGGTGGCTGCCTCACCCGCCGACTACCATGAAGCCCGGGTTGTTTTTAGATGTCGCGAAACAGGTCAAAGATTACTTCCGGGAAGAAAATATTTTGTCGAACAAAGGACTGCCCGTCCCCGTCGTCGGGGTCGGGAAGTTGGGATACCCTGATTTAGCCGAAAAAGCATTGGCCGAAGAGATGTGTGACATGGTCATGCTCGCCCGTCCGCTTTTGGCGGATCCTGAGTGGCCGAAAAAGGCCTATGCCGGACGTGTCGCGGAAATCAGGCCCTGCATCGGATGCCAGGAGGCCTGTATCAATGAGTTTGTCGAGGGCGGCCACCCTATGTGCGCCGTGAATCCGAGAACTTCTTTTGAAGCCACCCTTCCGGCACAACCACCGAAGGCGGAGATTTCGAAAAAAGTGGCGGTCGTGGGAGCCGGCCCTGCCGGTTTCGAATGTGCCATGGCGGCCTTATCGCGCGGTCACGAAGTCCATCTTTTCGATCTTTTTGAGAATGTCGGAGGCATGGTACGCCTGGCGGCCCTCCCGGGCTTTAAGCGGGACGTCAAGAATTACCTGGAATGGATGGAGCGGATGGTGGCAAAAGAATCACGCGACAATCCACGTTTCAAAACGTCTTTTGGGACCGAGGCGACCCTTCAGCTTTTGGCCGACGCGCATTATGACAGCATCGTCTGCGCGACCGGTTCAAACGAAACCGTACCTCCCATCGATGGCATCGAACAAGCGGTGTTGGCAAGGGATCTGTTGGGAGACCTTACGCTGCTTGAAGGCAAAGACAAGGTCGTTGTCACAGGTGGAGGCCTGGTCGGCTGTGAGGTCGCCTTGATGCTTGCCGCAGAATACGAACTGGAGGTCACCGTCCTTGAAATGCTCCCCCACATGATGGATGGCATCTGCACGGCCAACCGCGGCCATTTGATCCACGAGATGGAAAAGCATGGGGTAAAGCTCATGAATTGCAGCACCCTCAAGGCGATCGAAGACGGCTTTGCGGTGGTCGACACGAATCGTTCGTCGACGGTTCCCGATCCTTACAACACCTGGGCGCCGATCTTGCCGGAGAATATTCCCAATCCGCTTGCCAAAGCGATTAAGCCTGAGATGGAAACGGTGGAGATCCCCACGGATCTTGTGGTGTTAGCGACGGGAAATAAACCCGATAACGCCTTCTACCATTTGCTGCTTGAATCTTACGTGGCCCCTGAGCTCCATCTTATCGGGGACGCCTGTTCAAGCGGCATGATCACAGAAGCCGTGCGCGCGGGTTACAGGACGGGGATCTCACTGTGATGAATCAAGAAAAACCAAAACGCCCCTTATCTGTTCTTTTAGTCGGTTGCGGCCGCGCCTCAAAAGATCATGTGCGCGCGATCTCTTATTTTGAAAAAAGAGGTTTTTTGTCGCTTGACGGTTTAGTGGACCGCGATGAGCGGGCGATCCAAAAGCTTATCGAAAAACGCGGGCGACGACCCATGCCCCTTGTTTCAGATGACTTAGATAAGATACTGCCCCAAAAATCGTTTGACCTCACCGTCATCGCCACACCGCCTAAAACCCATGCGAATATCGGGATGAAGGCCATCCGTTCGGGATCGCATCTGGTGGTTGAAAAACCTTTGACGCTTGACTTGGAGGAAGCCAAGTCGCTTTTACAAGCAGGCGAAGAAGCGGGTAAAGCCATTGCCGTCGGTTTTAAATATCGCTACATTCCCGGCGTTTTGGAGTTGAAGAACCTGATCGAAAGCGGCGCCCTAGGCAACATCGTGTACGGGACGGTCGTGACACGCTGGGGGCACGATCAGGCGTACTACGACCAGGCGGAGTGGTTTGGCACATGGGAGGCGGAGGGCGGCGCCCTGTTGAATCAGAGTGTCCACGCGCTTGACCTCATGGCCTGGCTGATGGAGGCGAAGCCTTTGGCGGCTACAGCGGTCTTGGCGCGCCAATGTCATGCGATGGAGGCGGCTGACTTTGTCTCGGGCACCCTTCATTTGGAAGGCAACCGCTACCTGCTTTTAGAAGGCACGACGAATACAGACCCCGATCACCATGAGGCCTCATTCTTTTTGCGCTGTGAAAAGGGGACGGTGCGCGCGTCATTTTCAAGCGGGAAAAAACAACTTGAGATCGTGACCGACGCGGGTCAAAAATTGGGCGGTCAATTGATGTGGGGTGCCGTGAAAGAGCGTGTGAGGCGAGAGGGACTAAGCGTCCTCAGACAGATTGGCAACCCCTACACCTTCCTTTACAGAGATATGATCCGTGTGATTCTAACGGGGGGAGAGCCCGTCGCGCCGGGGGAGGCCGGTTTGGATTCTCTTTTACAAGCTTTTCTTATCCTTCAGGCAGGGAAGGAACAACGGACGGTTCCCTACCCGCCTGAAGGCTTTCATTTAGGCCGAATGAAAGGTTTTTTTGACTAAGGTTTACTCTTCGTCTAAAAGTGGCCTTGCAAGTTTCACGATGCTTGAGGCCCCGAGTCGCGTCGCGCCCAGGGCCATCATTTTCTCCGCGTCTTCGAGCGTCCGGATGCCACCGGAGGCCTTGATGCCGACCTTGGGTCCGACGTGTGCTCGGAATAGACGGATATCCGCTTCAGTCGCGCCGCAGGAGGAAAAGCCCGTCGATGTCTTAATAAAATCGGCCTCCGCGCTTGTTACGATTTGGCAGAGGTGAATTTTTTCCTGATCCGTCAATTCGGAGGTCTCAACGATGACCTTCAAAAGGGCGTCCTCACAAAGGTCACGAATCTGCATAATTTCATCTTCAATAAAGTCCCACAATCCGTCTTTCACCCATCCGAGGTTGATGACCATGTCAATCTCTTCCGCGCCACTTTCTAAGGCGTCCTCTGTTTCAAAGAGTTTAGCGCCTGTGGTGCTGTAGCCGTTGGGGAATCCCACGACGGTGCACACGGGGATTTTCCCATCCGCGTATTCGACGGCTTCATAGACGAATGAAGGAGGGATGCAGACGGAGGCACATCCAAAATCGGCGGCCTCATCGATCAATGCTTCGATTTCGGCCCATGTGGCGGTGGGGCGCAGTAGGGTATGGTCGGTTGCGTTCAATATTTTTCGAATGTCCATTGTTTCTTTTATTCTCCCTAATGTTTTTATATTTCGTCGACTAATTGGCCGATCCAGGCGATGGTTTCTTTTAAGGCCGCGTCTGTCGTGATGTCCACGCCGGCTTCTTTGGCCAAGGCTTCCGGTTTCAAGGTCCCGCCGAGTTTCAGCATCTTGATCCAGTCCTCGGCCGCTTGTGGGCCTTCACGCTGAATGCGCTTGCCGGCCGCGGTGCTGACGGTCAGCCCCGCGCTGTAGGTGTAGGAGTAAAGTCCCGTGTAGTAATGCGGTTGTCGCATCCAGGTGCGCTCCGCGCCCGGGGTCATTTCGACCTCATCGCCCCAGAATTGTTTCAAAGTGTCAAGGAACATCCGGTCAAAGTCGTCGGCGGTGAGAACAGCGCCTTGTGAGACGGCTTGGTAGACTTCATGCTGCCAGGCCGCTTCTAAGAAGTGCGTGACAAAGTTGTGGTAGTAGGTATTGGCGACTGCTCTTGCGGCGATCACTTGGCGCTCTTCTTTTGTTTTCGCTTCCGAGAGCAGTCGGTCATTTAATAACACTTCGTGGAAGGTGGAGGGCGCTTCAATGTAATAGAGGGTGGGGTCCGCGTTAAAGAAATGACGCTCCTGTTGGGCGAGCATGCCCTGCGCGGCGTGTCCCAGTTCGTGAACCAGGGTGTAGACGTCGGCTAAAAGCCCGTTCCAGTTTAAAAGGATGTAGGCGTGGTTTTTGTAAGGGACGGCGCAAAAACCGCCGGTCGATTTGCCCTCGTTCGCGGCAAAGTCAAACCAGCGATCCTCAAAGGCCGAAAGCAGAAGCTTTTGATAATCCTCGCCCATGATGGCCAATGTGTCGGAGACGATGTTTTTTGCTTCACTCTGGGTGACTGGCTGGTCCATGCCGGGAAGCGGGGGGAGTTTCAGGTCGTCGTAACGGAGTGTTTCGAGTTTCCAGTTTTCTTTCATTTTCCGGGCGTAGCGGCGCATATGGGGCGAAAGTTCCGCCATGATGACTTCCACCTGCCTCAAATACGTCTCGTAGTCCACCTTATGTGAGAGGAGCAAATAGTCAAAGACATTGTCGTATCCGCGAAGTTTGGCCATTATGACGTCGCTTTGTACTTTGGCAAAATAGCCTGTTGCCAGGGTGTTGCGGTAACGGCCGAGTTCTTCTGAAAACACTTCGAAGGCTTTGCGCCGTACGTCGGTATCGCTGTCGTAGGCGTATTTTTCTTCGTAGAGCGCAAAGCTTAACGGATAGGTTTTGTTCCCTACTTCAAAGTCGGGGAACGAAAGATCCGCCAGTTTGGCGCTTGAATAGAGTTGGTAGGGGAGGTCGAAGATACTTTGAGAAAGTGAGGAAAGCACCTTTTCTGTTTCAGGGGATAGCCGGTAGGGCCGTTCTCTTAGCATGTCATTGAAGAAGGTGGCTGACTCCGGGTCGATATGGGCGCACTGTTCCAGTAGCGCTTCAGGGAGCAGGTTCATCTCCGACTGGTAGAAGGAGAGTTCACCTTGAAGCATCCCGAAAATGGCTTGTGTTTCCATGGAGCGTCTTCTTTTATCGGCGTCGGTCATGTCCGCGGAAAAATCGAGCATGGCGTAGAGCATGACCGGGGAGGCCTCCCCCATGATCGTCTTCAACGCGTGAAACGATTCTAAAAGGATGTCGGGGGTTTTCGCGTCTTGGATCTTGCCTGTATATTTTTTTACAAAGGCGAGTCCTCGGATTTTCACATTTTCTAAGGCCTTGTCAAAGGCTGTTTTTGTCGCAAACAGATCGTCAAGATTCCATGTATCCTTTATAGGCACTTCATGTCGTTTGGCCATGTCCTTTACTTCCTTTCTCGGTGTCTCCTAGCAGTATAAACCACTGTGTTACGATACAACATGTCATAGCGTGAGGAGGTAGGTGATGAAAAAACCAAGACAGTTGATCGGGATGATCGTATTTTCTTTATTGGTATTGTCCGTAATATTTGCCGTCTTACGTTTGATAGGGGCGCCTTCTGAATCCCCTGTCGGGGATGATTTCATTAAGACAAAAAGTGACTATGCGCTCATGGTGGCGCAGTGTGGCTTGGCTATTTTTGTCATGTTTTTGCCGTCTGTCTTGGAAAAGCGCTTTGATTTTTCCGTGCCCGATCTGATGTCAAGTCTGTATTATCTGTTTTTGTTCGCGGCGGTGTATCTGGGTGAAGTGCGCAATTTTTATTATATTTTTCCGCATTGGGATACCGTCCTGCATTCCTTGTCGGGCGGCATGCTCGGCGCCTTAGGTTTTGTCATCGTGCGTGTCCTAAATGAATCCGATTTAAAGGGCATTCGCTTATCCCCGTTTTTTGTCTCGCTTTTTGCTTTTTGCTTTGCCCTGTCAGCCGGTGCCGTATGGGAGATCTATGAGTTTATCGTGGACAGCACTCTGGGCCTCAACATGCAAAAGTGGCGTCTTGAGGACGGTACTTTATTGGTTGGGATGGCGGCTTTAAGGGACACGATGGTGGATCTCATCGCGGATGCCTTGTCCGCTTTAGCGGTTGTGACAGTGGGTTATTTTACTTACCGGCGCACCTATGAGCAGGAATCTGACGGCATTAATGATCGTTCGAAATAACCTCGGTATAGCTGTCTAGGACGATCGGAGGGAGCGCGTACTGCGTTTGGTAACCCTCGACCATCTCACGGAAATGATCTCCTTGTTTCATCTTAATCAGCATCGCGTGCTGTTCGAATGTGTCATGGCTCAATTCCAGCATACTGAGCGCGATATTCGAACAATGATCGGCGATGCGCTCCATGCTCGTCAAAATATCCGCCAACACAAATCCGAGCTCCAATGTACAGCGGCCATCTTTTAAGCGCAGAATATGGCGCGCGCGAAGCTCCCCTTGAAGATGATCGATCACCTCTTCTAAGGGTTCCACTTTTTTAGCCAAATCGAGATCGTAGGAGGAAAAAGCCCGCACCGTCATGTCAAGGAGATCTTCGACTGCCTGACGGAAAATGCCGAGTTCTTCAACGGCTGAGTCCGAAAAACGGATTTTCTTCTCATACATCTCCTTGGCTGACATCGCGATGTTCAATGAGTGATCCGAGATTCGCTCAAAGTCTGTTAACGATTGGAGGAGCAAGGAGAGGATGCGGTTATCTCTGTCCGTCAGCTGCCTTGCGCTGATCTGGATCATGTAGGTGCCCAAGCGATCCTCATACTGATCGGCCAAATCTTCCATTTGACGTCCGTCCTTAAAGCTTTGGACGTCATAGGAAGACAAAAGATCCGCGGATAGTTTGAAATGCTGCTTGACAAGACCTGCCATCTTGATCGTGAGCTGACGGCTCTGATCGACCGCAAAACCGGACGTGTCAAGGAAGCGGGAATCAAGGGCCAAAAATACATCTTCATGCTCCAAAAGTTCTGAAGACACTTCCTTTTTAGGCAGGAATCGGGTCGCCGCCTTGACGAACATTTTATGAAAGGGAAGAAATAAGGCGACCATCGCGGTCTTGTAGGCGGTGCTGAAGATAGCAATACTGACAGGCGTCGGTGTTTTTACCATGAAGGAAAAAGGTGAAATGACATTCAGTCCGTAGAACAAGGCCATGAAGGTGATGGTGCCGATCACGTTAAAAAACAAATGGATGAAGGCCGCGCGTTTCGCGTTCGTCGAGGTCCCGATACTGCTCATCATGGCGGTGACACAGGTGCCGATACTCGCCCCCATGATGATCGGGATGGCCGCGCCAAAGGAAATGGCGCCTGTCATCGCAAAGGCCTGCAAAATACCGATGGTGGCAGAAGAACTCTGGATCAGGGCCGTCAAAACAGCACCGACCAAAAGGCCGAGAAGAGGATTTGAGAACGCGACGAACAATTGGCGAAAACCGGGTAATTCGGAAAGTGGCATCACAGCGTCGCTCATGATCTCCATACCGAACATGATGATGGCAAAACCGATAAGGATCCGGCTTATGTTCTTCTTTCGGTCATTATCCGACGCCATAATGACGGCGACCGAGGCCAACGCAATAATCGGGGCGAAGAAACTCGGCTTGAACAGCTGGAACAAGGTGGTCGAGGCGCCGATTGATCCAAGACTCAAAATCCAGGCGGTCGCCGTGGTGCCGATGTTGGCGCCCATGATCAGGCCGACGGTTTGGGCAGGGGGTAAAAGCCCCGCGTTCACAAGGCCTACGACCATGACGGTCGTGGCGGACGAGGATTGGATGATGGCGGTGACGCCCGTGCCTAAAAGAACCGCTCTCAAAGGATTGGCGGTCAACTTTTCAAGCATCCCGCGCAATCGGGAACCCGTGACGAGCATCAGGTTGCTGCTCATTTCGTTCATGCCGAACAAAAACAGCGCAAGTCCTCCTAAGAGGGTAACCAGGTTAAAAATATCCATCAATCTCCCTTTTCTGACTGAAGAGCGGCCTTAGCTCCATTATATCATTTTTCAGATAGGATAATAAGAATCACGCTCACGATGATGGCCACCGACGCAATTCCTTTTTGCAAATCAAGCGTTTCGTTCAACATGACCCAGCCGAGCAAAATGCCGGTCACCGGTTCAGCCGTTGAAACAATCGACGCGGTGGTCGCCCCGATTTCTCCGATACCCCATTGCAAGAGTGTGAAGCCGATGACAGTCACCGTGATCGCTACAAGGAAGGTGTACACCCAAGCCATGGGCGTCAAAGCAAAGGTCATATATCCGCCAAGATAGGCAAACAATCCGACTTCAATCGCCCCAATCGCCGAAAGGTAAAAGGATACTTTTAAAGGCGCCATCGATTTCAAACGCGTATGTTCGACCCCCAAAGAATAGATCGTGTAGGTCACCGCGGAGGTCAGCGCGAGGAGGACACCTGTGAGCGCGAGTTGTGAACTGTCGTCGAAGAAAAAAAATGTGCCCAAGGTGGCCAAAAAAAGCGCGGCGAGGGTCAGACGGTTGATCCTCATCTTGTAAATAAAGGCGTTGATCAGCGTCACAAAGGTCGGAAAAAGAAAGTGCAGGACGGTCGCCGGTCCGACCGCGATGAAGTTGAACGCGGAAAACAATAAAAGCGATGAAGGGGCATAGCCGAGAAGTGCCACGACCGCAAGGTCCAATAGTTCGCGACGGGTGACGCGAAGCGGAATATTCAAAAACTTCAACAAAAGAAACAGCACAGGGACCGCAAGGGTGCAGCGCAAAAAGGTGATCATGACGGAGTTGCTGCCCAAGTCAAAAGTGAGACGCCCCAACACTGAGGCGAGCGCAAAAATAACAGAGGCCGCGATCGCGGCCATAAGCCCCGTGTATTTCTTCATGGGTCGCTCCGGCTTATGGATGGGTGGCACCGCCCAAGTAGGCGCGTTTCACCTCTTCATTGTCAATCAGGTCACTTGTATTACCATGGAGGGTAATGCGGCCTGTTTCAAGTACGTAGCCGCGCGAAGCTAAGGTGAGCGCGATTTTCGCGTTTTGTTCAACCAACAAAATGGTCATGCCCTCTGCGTTGATCTCGCGGATCAGTCGGAACACCTCGCCTACAAGGAGAGGCGAAAGGCCCATGGAGGGCTCGTCGAGCAGGAGCATTTTCGGCTTACTCATGAGCGCGCGCCCGATCGCGAGCATTTGCTGCTCGCCGCCTGACAGTGTTCCCGCCAGTTGGTTGCGGCGCTCTCGCAGGCGTGGCAGGAGCGTCAAGACATGTTCGTAGTCTTCCTTCCAGTCGTCTTTTCTGGAATAAGCGCCCATCTCAAGGTTTTCTGACACGGACATGCGGGCGAAGACGCGTCGTCCTTCGGGGACTTGCGCAAGGCCGAGCCCGGGAATTTTGTCCGCGCGTTTTTGTGTAATGTCGGCCCCGTCAAAACGGATAGAGCCGCCTTCAGGGCGGATGAGCCCTGAAATGGTGTGTAAGATGGTCGTCTTGCCGGCGCCGTTGGCGCCGATGAGACTGACAATCTCGCCCTCAGAAACGTCGAAAGAGACGCGCTTCACGGCCTGGATCGCGTCGTAATAAACAGAAAGATCACGTACTTTAAGCATATTCGCCGTTCAACTCCCCTCCGAGATAAGCCTCGATGACTTTGGGGTCATTTTGGATTTTTTCGCTTGTGCCCCTTGCGATGATGCGGCCGTAATCGAGAACAAAGATAAACTCACACAGATCCATGACCACATTCATGTCGTGTTCGATGAGTAGCACGGAAACTCCCAGCGTGTCACGGATCATGCGGATCATGTCCATCAATTCCGCGGTTTCAGCCGGATTCATGCCGGCGGCCGGTTCGTCAAGCAGGACGATTTTGGGGCGGGCGGCCAAGGCGCGCGCGATTTCAAGTTTGCGCTGTTGACCGTAGGGCAGTTGGCGCGCCAAAAGATCGGCGCTGTCTGACAATCCCATGATCTCCATGATCTTATCAGCGTGCTCGGCCGCGGTACGTTCCCCGCGCCGGTATGCCTTTCCCCGATAAATGCCGGAGATGAGCGGGTAGCGCAACTGATGGCTCATGGCTGCCTTGATGTTGTCGGCGACCGTCAGATCTCTGAAAAGCCGGATGTTTTGAAACGTACGGGCGACGCCCATCTGGCAACGCTGGAATGTTTTTTTACGGCGGAGGCTCTTGTTTTCCAAAAAAATATCGCCGCGGTCGGGTGAATACACGCCGGTTAACAAGTTAAACACGGTCGTTTTACCCGCGCCGTTCGGTCCGATGAGTCCGACAATTTGGCCCGGCTTCACAAAGAAAGATACGCCTTCCAAGGCGTGAATTCCGCCAAAATGGATGGTCAGATCTTCGACGTGTAAGACAGCTGGCTTCATTTGGTACCATCCTTTCGTTTCTTCGGAGCGCGTCCTCCTTGATGCCGAAACACATCGACCAAGGGCGTGATGCTGATTTCGGATCTTCCGAACAAACCCTTCGGGCGAAACAACATGACGCAGATGAGAAGTACACTGTAGATGAGCATGCGGTATTGATCGAAATTGTTGAAGAAACCGGTCATGACATCGGGGAGGACATTGGCAAGCAGTTTCCCGATGCTTCTTAATAGTTCAGGCAGAGCCGTGAGGAAGGTCGCGCTGATCGCGGCGCCCGTAATCGAGCCCATGCCGCCTAAGACGACCATCATGAGGATTTCAACGGACTTATTGAAGTCAAAACGCGAAGGCGCGATGACGCCGATCTGGTGCGCGTAAAGACCGCCCGCGATGCCGGCAAACAGCGCGGCTAAGGTGAAGGTCAAAAGTTTGTAATAGGTGGTATTGATGCCGGAGCTTTCGGCCGCGATTTCATTTTCGCGGATGGACCTGACCGCGCGCCCGTGTCTTGAGGTGCCAAAGGTAAAACTAAAGAAAATCACGAAGGCCGTAATGGGAAAAATGAGATCAAACATCCCGGTCGCGTTTTGGCGCGTAGTGAGTGACTTAATCCCTGAAAGACCCGCGGGACCGCCTGTAAATTCAAGGTTGTTGGCGACGACCCGGATGATTTCACCAAAACCGAGTGTCACAATTGCCAGGTAATCGCCTCTCAGCCTTAAAGCCGGAAGCGCAATGACAAGGCCGATGACCGCCGAGAGTACACCGCCGGCAAGTAGTGAAAGCGGTAATGAGACGGAAAGTGGCATCGCACTGTTTTTAGTGATCAGGGCGGCGGTGTAAGCGCCGATCAGCATGAATCCGGCGTGACCTAAAACCAACTGTCCCAGAAGACCTGTGACAAGGTTCAGGCTGACGGCCGCGATGATGTTGATGCAGGCGATGTTGATGATGCCTCGGATGAAGGGCCCGATGATACCGGCCGCGATCAGAAGATGCATGGCAAGATAAATGACGGCTGTCAAAATAAGGATGATTAGGCTTGACAGTGCGCGTTTTCGAAAATTAGGCGGCGCCATATCACACCTTCTCTTTCATGTGTTTACCCAACAGGCCGGAAGGCCGCACGAGCAAGATGATGATGAGGAGTGCGAAAACCGCGGCGTCCATCCATTTGGACTGACCCGCGACCACCGACAGGCTCTCTGCCAGTCCTAATAAGAAGCCTCCGAGCATGGCGCCCGGGATGCTCCCGATGCCTCCGAAAACGGCCGCGACAAAGGCTTTTAGGCCGAGCATGCCGCCCATGAGCGGCTTGATCTGCATATAGGTATTGGTGTACAACACAGCGCCGACGGCGGCGAGCGCTGAGCCCACAGCGAAGGTAAAGATGATGATGCGGTTTATGTTGATGCCCATCAGTTGCGCGGCGCCGGAGTCTTCACTGGTCGCGCGCATGGCTTTCCCCGTCTTGGTCGCGTGGATTAAAACCTGCAAGAAAGCCATCATGATGAAAGCGACGATGATGTTCAATAAGGTGTTGCTGACATTCATGTCGCCGATGCGAATGGCGGGGAGCTGAAACATTTTGGGCATCGATTTCTGGTTGGCTCCGAACACGAGCTGTGCCAGGTTCTGCAGAAAAATGGACGCGCCGATGGCCGTGATTAAAAGTGCGATACGCGGCGCGCCGCTATTTAACAGGCGGCGGTAGGCGATCTGCTCAATCAGGACCCCCATGATGGCGCTGAATGAAATGGAAACGAGAACGGCCACCCAAAGCGGCTGTCCCGAACCTAAGGTCAGGAAAATCATGTAACTTCCGACCATAATAATGTCGCCGTGAGCAAAGTTGATGAGCTTCACGACGCCATAGACCATGCTATATCCGAGCGCAATCAGCGCGTAGATGCTTCCGGCGCCCAGGCCGTTCAACATCTGTGTGATGAGGTACATGACAGTTCCCTTCCTCGAGCGAATATGTGCGAAAGAGAGGGCGGATGCCCTCTCTTTCGTGATTGTGTCATTTTGAGCTTAGAAGGAGTACACGCCTCGCATGACCTCCACACCGTCCACAAATTCAACGATGTAAGCTTCACGCGCAGGGTCTTGACCGCCTTGGTAAGCGATACTGCCTGACACGCCGTTGTACTCAAGGTTGCTCAGCGCTTCGACGATCTTGTCAGAGTCGACGCTGCCGGCGCTCTCAATCGCCGCGGCCATGATGTGCATGGCTTCATATCCCAGGATGGCGAACATGTTAAGGTATTCAGCTTCAGGATCGGAGTCGGCGTAGAACTCTTTGTACGCATCCATGACCCGTTGCAGTTCAGCGCCGGGCTCACGTAATGAGTACTGTGTGCAGTAGAACGCACCGTTCAAAGCACTGTAGTTGGATTCGTCGACTTGATTCAAGAGGCCGTCCCAGCCGTCAGAGCCGAGGAATTTTGCCGTGATGCCGAGTTCACGAGCCTGTGTGAGGATCATGGCACCGTCACCGTAGTAACCGGGGACCATGACGACGTCAGGGTTACCGGCTTTGATTTTCGTCAGCTGGGCGTTGAAGTCAGTGGAACCGGGCTGGTAGCCTTCTTTGTCCGTCTGTGTCAGGCCGAGTTCAGAAGCAGCGTCCCAGAATGCATCCGCGACACCCTTGGAGTAGTCGTCACCGGTGTCGTAAAGCACGGCGACCGAGGAAGCACCCAATTTTTCTTTGGCATAGTTGGCCATCAAGACCCCCTGGTAGGGGTCGGTGAAGCAGGCGCGGAAAATATTTTTGCCCGCCTGTGTGATCGCGGCGCCTGTACCGGTCGGCGTGATCATGGGGATGCCGTCTTCAACAGCCTTTTGCGCGACAGCGATGGTGGGAACGGTTGTGATGTCACCGATCAGGGCGACGATGTTGTCCTCGTTGACAAGGCGGTCGTAGGCAATGGTCGCCGCCGTGGCGTCACCTTGTTCGTCGTAAGCAATGTACTTAATCTTTTTGCCAAGGATGCCCCCGGCCTTGTTAATCTCTTCCACGGCCAGTTTTGAGCCGTTATTTGAAGCAATGCCATACTGTGAGACATCGCCCGTTAACGGCGCCAGGCCGCCGATAATAATTTCGTCAGGAAGCTCTCCGCCATTTCCGCCGGGTGTTGAGGGCGCGGAAGGTTTGTCGGTGGGTCCGCACGCGGCGACTGCGAATAACATGACGGCCACGAGCAAGAGACTCATGAGTTTTTTCATTTTCGTTTCTCCTGTCCTGTAATTACGGTTGTTAATTTGATAAACCAATCGATTAAAAGAAAGGGTGCCAGTCAACCGTATTAATAAAAAATACTAAAGAGGAACAGTAAAGCTTGCAATGCGCTAGTTCGCCATTAAGCAGTCATTAAAACACCGGGTCTTTGTGGATATTTATTAATAATATAAGAAAATGTTCCCTATCTCTTCAATATGTTACGAATCGTGATGAAACGCTTATGAGGTATGTTAGATTATAGGGCGGTAATTTAATGTCTAATATTAAACACGAAGTGATGGCTCAAAGAATGAGCCGAGGATTTTTATGAGTAAAACGCAAGGGGAAAAATCACTTATCTCAAGATTTGCGAAATATTACAGGCCCTATCTGACGCTTTTTATCGCTGACCTGTTTTTCGCGGGCATTGAAGGCGCCGTAGGGCTCGCCTTCCCGTCCATTATTCGCTATCTGATCAATGACATCTTTACGATGCCTGAAAAGTCAATGATCATTCCCATCCTGACAAAGACAGCCTTGTTAATGTTTGCCCTGTACGTTGTGGAAGCCATTTCGCTCTACTTCGTCTCTTCGTACGGACATATCCTGGGCGCCCGTATTGAGACAGACATGAGAAGAGATCTGTTCTCCCATATGGAAAAACTGTCATTTTCTTTCTTTGACACGACAAGCACCGGCAAAATGGTGTCACGTCTCATCACGGATTTAAATGACATCACCGAGCTTGCGCACCACGGTCCTGAAAATTTGTTCATCTCATTTTTTAAGCTGATCGGATCATTCATTATCCTGGCGACTATTCATGTCCCTTTGACCCTGATCCTGATCTTTTTCACCTTGCTCATGATTGTTGTGACCTTTGGCTACCGCGTCAAAATGCGAAGCGTGTTCATGGATAACCGCCGCAAAATTGCCGACGTCAATGCCATCGTCCAGGACAGCCTTTCAGGGATCCGCACGGTGCAGTCGTTCTCAAGTGAACATATTGAAATGGAGAAGTTCCATCACGGGAACGAAGCGTTCTACCATTCGAAAAAACGCATGTACTTTGTGATGGGGCGTTACTTCACACTGAACCGTTTCATGCAGGGCATGCTTTACCTTACAACCCTCATCGCGGGCGGCCTGTTTGTCGTCTACGGCACACTGAATCCGGCCGATGTCATCGCCTATATCCTATACATCAACATGTTCTTAGATCCGATCCGGACCTTGATCATGTTTAATGAGCAATTCCAGCAGGGAATGACCGGTTTCAAACGCATGATCCAGATCCTTGATACGGAGCCCGATATCGCGGATCGGGAGGGCGCGATGGAAGCGGGTGTTCTGTCCGGGCAGATCACCTTTGACAGCGTCTCATTCTCCTATGAAGAAGAAAAAATCCTGGATAATATGTCCTTCACCGTTGACGCGGGGAAAACAATCGCCTTGGTCGGACCCTCCGGCGTGGGAAAAACCACCATTTGTTCATTGATTCCGCGCTTTTATGACGTGACAGAAGGTCGCGTCATGATCGACGGCATCGATGTGCGCGACTTCACACTCGATTCTTTGCGCGACAACATCGCGGTCGTCCAACAAGAGGTGTATCTGTTTAACAGCTCTGTGCGTGACAACATCTGCTACGGCGACTGGGATGCCACCGATGATCAGGTGCGTGAGGCGGCAAGGCGCGCGAACATCGACACCTTTATTGAATCGTTACCGGAAGGCTATGAGACGATGGTCGGTGAGCGCGGGGTAAGGTTCTCCGGCGGCGAGCGCCAGCGCATCTCCATCGCGCGCGCTTTCTTGAGGAACCCACCCATCCTGATTCTCGACGAGGCGACAAGCTCCCTTGACAACATCAGTGAGCGCGCCATCCAAGCGGCGCTCGATGACCTGTCCCGCGATCGAACGACCCTGGTCATCGCGCACCGTCTGTCGACGATCCGAAATGCCGATGAAATCCTGGTGCTGTCAGAAGAAGGCATCGCGGAACGCGGCACACACGAGGAGTTGCTTGAAAAGGGAGGCGAATACGCTTTCCTTTACCGTAGCCAGTTTGAGGAGTAATAGGCATCCTAAAAGAGTAATTTGTGATGAGAGCCGCGGCAAAAATCGCGGCTTTTTCATGCATAAATATAAAAGACGCGCACCAATTATGATATCATGGTGCATAAGAAACAACCCTTTACTTAGATAAAACGGGTATTCCGTCGATATGTACAAAGAAAAACGGCGGAGTCCGAAGGGAGGATTTATGTCCCGTATCCGAGATATCCACTTGAAAGAGGAAGGTTATCGGCGCATTCACTGGGCGGAACGCCATACCCCCATACTCAATAGGCTGGCTTCGCGATTTGAGCGTGAGCAACCTTTTGCCGGCATGAACATGGCGATTTCGCTTCACCTGGAGGCCAAATCGGCCTGTCTTGTGCGTTGCTTAATGCGTGGAGGCGCCCAAGCCTATGTGACGGGATCCAATCCCTATTCAACCAATGATGCGGTTTGCGCGGCTCTTGCGGACGAAGGCGCTGAAGTGTTTGCTATCCACGGCGCCACGATGGGAGAAACGCATGAATTTTGGCAAGAAGTGCTGAAAGTGAAGCCCGACCTTGTCATCGATGACGGGGCGGATCTGATTAACCTGCTTTTAGGGGAGCACCAAGCGGACGCGATTCATTTGATCGGGGCCTGTGAGTAAACCACCTCCGGCGTTCAGCGCCTCCATGCATGGGAGCGCGAGGGGCGCCTGACATTCCCCGCGATCGCGATCAACGACGCGAGAAGCAAAAGCTGGTTTGACAATTTCTACGGCACCGGGCAAAGCGTCTGGGATGCTGTAATGCGCACGACGAATATGCTTGTCCCGGGGATGACCGTGGTCATCGCGGGCTACGGCTGGTGCGGACGCGGGATCGCCAAGATCGCCTCCGGCATGGGCGCGCGTGTCATCATCACGGAAATCGACCCCCTGCAGGGGATGCTGGCCGTACTCGATGGTTATGAAGTGAAACCGATGTTGGACGCGTCAGGACAAGGCGATCTGTTTATCACGGCCACCTCATCCATTGACGTGTTGACCACCCCCCATTTTGAACGCATGAAAAATGACGCGCTCCTTTGCAATGCGGGTCATTTTAACGCGGAAATAGATGTGCCGGCCCTTGAAGCCTTGGCCGTTCAAAAAGAAGCATCCAGGACCAATATTGACAGCTATACAATGAAGGATGGCCGAGCGATCCACCTGATTTCAAAGGCATCGCTGGTCAACATTGCCGCGGGCGACGGTCATCCCATAGAGATCATGGATATGTCCTTTGGTTTGCAGGCGCTTTCTGCCGAATACTTGTCCAAGAATCGCGAACTTGAACCCGGGGTCCATGCCGTTCCCCGGGAGATTGATGAGCATATAGCCCGTCTGAAATTGCAAACATTCGGCGGGATTTTAGATGAGGAAACGAAAGCACAAAAGCAATACAGAGCCACGGATCGGCTCAACCCATCACAAGGAGGAAGAACATGAAAAAAAAGGTTGCTGATCTTATTGATCATCACAGTGGCGGTGTCGCTTTTAATGACGGCCTGCGCGCCGGCTGAACCGCCGGCTCCGACAGATCCGACCGCAACGGAGCCAAGTGGAGAAACGACACCAGGACCGGAGCCGGGCGATGACGGAAAGGTATTGAAAATTGCCATCGTCACTACCTCAGGCGTTGACGACGGCTCTTTTGGCCAGGACTGCTACAACGGCATTTTGGCATTCCTCGACCAAAATCCGGGCTCGAGCGTGACGCCGGTGAAAGAACCGGATAACGCGAAGGTCATGGACGCTGTCGCCGACATTATCGCCGACTACGATGTACTCGTGCTGCCGGGCTTCCAGTTTGCGCCGATCGGCGCCCTAGTCGAAGATGACCCGGACATCAGCGTGATCTTGGTGGACTCGCCCCCGACGAATGCCGATGGCGATGAAGTCGAGCTAAGCAATGTTTACGGCATGACATTTGCCGAACAGGAGAGTGGTTTCTTCGCGGGAATCGCAGCAGCCCTTGAGACAAAGACCGGCAAAGTCGGTTCCGTCCACGGCATGGCCTTCCCGCCGGTTGTCAACTACCAGTTTGGTTTCGAATCAGGCGTCAACTACGCCAACAAACACCTGGGTACGGCTGTTGAAGTGGTCATGTTGCCGTCCTACGCCGGTACCGATGTCACAGGCGCAGACGTGGGCAGCAACTACGTCGGAGACTTTGCGGATGAGGCCACAGGTAAAATCATCGGAAACGCGCTCTATGAAGCGGGATGTGACATCCTCTTTGTCGCGGCAGGCGCCTCCGGAAACGGTGTCTTTACGGCCGCCAAAGAATTGGACGGCGTGTTCTGCATCGGCTGTGACGTCGACCAGTACGACGACGGCAACCGCGGCGACGGCACGAACATCATCTTGACCTCGGTGGTCAAGGTCATGCACACGAACGTTGACAAACAGCTGCAACTCATCCTGGATGGAAAATTTGAAGGTAAAAATGAACTCCTGACCGTCCAGACCGACTCGACCGGCTATATTTCCGCCGACGGTCGCCACCAGATGGCACCGGAGACCTTGGAGAAACTCGCTGAGATTTACGAGCTTGTGAAAGACGGCACGATTGTCCCGGCGGCGAACTTTAACGGATACACACCAGGTGATTTCCCCGGTCTGTAAAATCGACTGATAAGTGGTAAGAAGTAACGGATTCCGGATGCTTTAATAAGCATCCGGAATTCTCAACACTAAGGTGGGTTGTGGAAAAGAAACCGATTGTTGAACTCAAAAACATTAGCAAGCAATTCCCCGGAGTGCTTGCGAACGACAATATCTCGCTGTCCATCCAAGAGGGCGAGGTATTTGCCATTCTTGGTGAAAACGGTGCCGGTAAATCGACGCTGATGAATATCTTGTTCGGGCTCTACCGCCCCGATGAAGGCGAGATAATGATCCGGGGCGAAAAGGTGGAACTTGTGTCACCGCGAGACGCCTCCGCGCTCGGCATCGGGATGGTTCACCAGCATTTCAAACTCGTCCAAAATTACACCATCGCGCAAAACATCATCCTGGGCAAGGAACCGAAAAAGCGTCTCTTATTCATGAACTTTGTCGATACGAAAAAAGCAGAACAAGAGATCGCGGATATATCGCGGCAATACGGACTTGAGGTGGATCCCCGTCAGGTCATAAGCGATATCAATGTCTCCATCCGGCAGCGCGTCGAAATACTGAAGATGCTTTATCGAAAGGCCGACATCCTGATCTTGGATGAACCGACCGCACTTTTGACCCCACAGGAAATTGACCACCTGATCCGGACGATACGAGAACTCAAAAACCACGGCAAAACGGTCATCCTCATCACGCACAAACTGCGGGAGATCAAGAGTGTCGCCGACCGCTGCGCGGTCCTTCGAAGAGGACGCCTTGTGGATATCTTTGACGTGGCCTCAACTGACACCAAAGAAATGGCAACCAAGATGGTCGGCCGCGAAGTTGATTTCAGCATTGACAAATCCGAGATGATCCCCGGTGAAGTCCTGCTCAGCGTCGAGCACATGAGCGTTGAAACACATGACAAAGCCATGGTCGTCAAGGACGTGAATTTCGAGGTTCGCGGCGGCGAAATATTCGCGATCGCGGGGGTGTCCGGCAATGGCCAGGTGGAGCTCGTATCGGCGCTTTACGGCCTGATGCCTATGAAAGAAGGCAAGATCACTTTTAACGGAGTTGACATCACGCATCTGTCCATCCGAGAACGGACGGAACAGGGGCTTTCATATATTCCCGAAGACCGCCAGGAAACGGGCATGATCGGTGACATGGCGCTGTTTGAGAACCTGGCCATTAAATCGTATTACCACGCCCCCTTCTCAAAGCACGGACTGCTCCAGTTTGATGCCTTTGAAAAACACGCGGACGAGTTGATTGAATCCTACGACATCCGAAGCGGCTCAGGCGGTTTGACCCTGATGCGCTCCATGAGCGGAGGCAACCAGCAAAAAGCAATCGTCGCGCGTGAGATTACCTTGGGGAGCCGCCTTTTAATTTTCGTCCAGCCCACGCGTGGCCTGGATGTGGCCGCCATCGACCATATCCACCGTCAGATCTTAGCCGAACGCGAAAAAGGGCATGCCATCCTGCTCGTCTCCCTTGAGCTCGACGAGATCATGCAACTTGCGGACACCATTGCGGTCATCTACGGTGGCGAAATTTTGCATGTCGAAAAGGCCGAACATTTAACGCAGGAAGAAGTCGGACGCTACATGATGGGGGTGCAGGAATGAGCGGTTTCAAAAACAGACTGGCGCGCCTTTATGCCTCATCCAGATGGTCCCAGCTTGCGATCACAGCGACGACGATCCTGATGACCTTCATTGTGGTCTCGGCACTATTTATCCTTATAGGACGTGATCCTTTGAAGGCGATGTACAGTTTCTTCCAAGGTTCAGGGCTCGGATTGAAACCGTCTTATACGAAACAGGGCGGCATCCTAAGCGATTTCTTCTCATTTTTAGGCATCTTAGCGCCGATGCTACTCGCGTCCTTAGGTGTTGTGATCGGTTTAAAAGGCGGCCTTTTCAATATCGGGGTTTCAGGACAGATGCTCTTTTCAGGCTTCATGGCCACGATTCTCGTAGGATATGCCGACTTTTCACCCGCCGTCTCAATCCTTCTAATTTTGATCGTCGGGCTCGTGTGCGGCGGGCTGATCGGCGCCTTTATCGGCTGGCTTAAATATCGTTTTAATATCCATGAGGTTGTCTCGAGCATCATGATCAATTACATCGTGAGCTACGCGACGGGCTACTTTATTAAAACGAAGTATGTGGACCCGATTATCCGCTCTTCGCGTGCGGTGAAACCGAACGCGCGGCTCGCGATCAGCAATGTGAAACTCGCCGGCCAGACGATCGAGATTCCGATCGGGATCGTAATCGCGCTTTTGGCCGCGTTTCTCATTAAATTTTTCTTTGACCGGATGGTGCCGGGTTTTGAGATCAAGATGGTGGGCCATAACCGAGAATGTGCCGAATACGCCGGTGTCCGCATTAACCGCGTCATGATCCGCTCATTAATGTTCTCGGGGATGTTAGCGGGATTGGCCGGCGTGACTTATTACCTGGGCTACTACCGCACGATGACACCCAAAGACTTAGCGTCTTTAGGCTTTGATTCCATCGCCGTGGCCTTGCTAGGCAATCTCAACGCCCTAGGCTGTATCTTTTCGTCTTTTCTTATTACCATCTTTCAAAAGGGCGCTGTCTATATGGGGTCGGCCACGGGTGTGGTGCGCGAGATCGCTTCCGTCATTACGGGCATTTTGCTCTTATTCAGTTCGCTCGGCGACTTTATTAAAGCAAAAGCGGAGAGCTACAGTCAGCAAATGACTTTCGAGCGCGAATCAAGGGAGGAGGCTGAACGATGATCGACAAAATTATTATGGATGGCTTGGCCTTCGCGTTTCCCTTGTTTATTATGGCCGTCGGTGGAATTTACAGCGAAAAAAGCGGGATCACGATGTTGGCCTTGGAGGGAATCCAGGGATTTGGCGCTTTTACGGGTGCAGTGATTTTCACCCTCCTGCAGCCGATCTTGAGCGAGGGAGCCCACGGCCTTGTCTACATAGCCATCCTGATGTCCATGATCGGGGGGATGTTGTGCGCGTGGCTTCATGCTGTGCTTTCCATCCGCTTTCGTGTGAACCAGGTGGTAAGCGGTGTCGTCGTGAATATCCTGGCGATGTCCTTGACCACCTTTTTGACGGGCCTCTTAAACGAGCATCTGACGGGTGAGCCTTCGAATAAAATTTGGCTCGGCGCGGCTCCGCGCTTCAGCATCCCGGGACTTTCCAAGATTCCTGTGTTAGGCGCGTTCTTCCGCGACATCTATTTGTTTGTGCCCTTTATCGTGCTGTTTACCGCGGTCGCGGGGGTTGTCCTTTACAAGACAGCCTTTGGGCTCCGTCTTAGAGCCTGCGGCGATAACCCCGAAAGTTTGGATGCCGCCGGAGGTAACGTCAGCCGGACGCGCTATGTGGCGCTCACCGTCACGGGGCTTCTCACCGGGCTGGGCGGACTCTTTTTTGCCTTCTCCTTTTCAGCGAACTTTTCACCCATGATCTACATGGGTTACGGTTATCTTGCGATTGCCGCGATGATCTTTGGCAACTGGGACATCGGCCGCACCTTGGCCGCCTGCCTCTTCTTTGGTTTCGCGCGTTCCACAGGCTACCAGATGATCTTAAAACTGGGAATGTCAAGCGACCTGTCGGACTTGTTCCTCATGATCCCTTATGTCTTGACCTTGCTGCTTTTGACCTTTTTCTCGCGTCACAATAGACCTCCCAGAGCGCTCGGCGTGCCCTATGACCATGAAAGCCGGTAATAAAATGGCCTAAAAAGGCCCTGGCGCTGGACAAGATGGAATAATCCTGATATTATCAGTTTTCAGTCACCCGCATTGCGGGTGCATTTTTGAGCGAATATTTAAGAAAGGAGGAGTGTTGATGCCTACGTTCAACCAGTTGGTTAATAAGGGACGGAAGTCAAAGCAAAGTAAAACGCATGTTCCCGCGCTGGCGTCCGGCTTAAATACATTGAGACGGCGCGCGTCGTACTACCCCTCGCCGCAAAAACGCGGTGTGTGTACCGTAGTGAAGACCACCACGCCTAAGAAGCCGAACTCCGCGCTTCGTAAAGTCGCACGTGTTCGTCTGACGAATCAGCATGAAGTCTATGCGTACATTCCCGGCATCGGTCACAATCTTCAGGAGCATAGTGTGGTCCTGATCCGTGGTGGCCGCGTCAAGGATCTTCCGGGTGTTCGATATCACGTCATCCGTGGAACACTTGATACCGCCGGAGTCGCGAACCGCAAACAGAGCCGTTCCAAGTATGGCGCCAAGCGCCCGCGCGTCGCGAAGACCAAGTAACGGCCAGCGGTTGGACAAACATGCAGTGAGAACACACCTCCCATTTTTGGGCTTGTTTCTTGCGCATGACACGTGTCCATATCGTGAGTACCTATGGTTTCGGATTCCCATCGATGAATCCGCATAATCATGAAAGGAGGGAAGAACATTGCCAAGGAAAGGCCATATCCCGAAAAGAGAAGTGCTGCCGGATCCTGTTTATCATGATGTCCGTGTCGCCAAATTAATTAATAATGTGATGCTGGACGGTAAAAAAGATCTGGCTCAGACCATTGTGTATGAAGCTTTTGATCTGATTGAACAACGCGCCGGTGAATCACCTTTAGATGTATTCAACAAGGCGATGGATAATGTAATGCCTGTGTTGGAAGTCAAAGCGCGCCGCGTCGGCGGATCGAACTACCAGGTTCCGATCGAAGTACGGCCCGACAGACGTCAGACACTGGCCCTGCGCTGGATTGTGCAGGCCGCGCGTTCAAGAAGTGAGCGCACGATGAAAGAGCGTCTTGCAAACGAGCTGCTCGATGCGATCAAGCAGACGGGCTCAGCGTACAGGAAAAAAGAAGAAATCCATCGTATGGCGGAAGCAAACCGCGCGTTTGCTCATTACAGGTGGTAAGACTGATTAAAAAGGAAGAAATTAGGAGAACAAAAGATGCCAAGAGAATTCTCCCTTGAAAACACGAGAAATATCGGCATCATGGCCCATATCGACGCCGGCAAAACGACGACGACGGAACGCATCCTTTATTACACGGGACGCATTCACCGTCTTGGCGAGACCCATGAGGGTGCCGCTACGATGGACTGGATGCCCGAGGAACAGGATCGCGGAATCACGATTACGTCGGCTGCGACCACGACGACGTGGAAGGGTTGCCGAATCAATATTATTGATACGCCCGGCCATGTCGACTTTACCGTGGAAGTGGAGCGGTCGCTTCGTGTATTAGACGGAGCGGTCACTGTTTTGTGCGCGAAAAGCGGCGTGGAACCCCAGACTGAAACAGTCTGGCGCCAGGCCGATACCTATGGGGTCCCGCGCATTGCGTATGTCAATAAGATGGACATTACGGGCGCGGATTTCTTCCATGTGGTCAAGATGATGCGCGATCGCCTCGGAACGAACGCCGTTCCCATTCAACTGCCGATTGGTAAGGAAGATTCCTTCATCGGAATCATCGACCTCATGACCATGAAGGCAGAGATCTACGAAGATGATGATCTCGGTAAAACAATCACCGAGGCCGAAATCGGACAAGATCAGTTGGAAGAGGCAAAAGAATGGCGCGCTAAGATGGTGGAAGCCATTGCCGAAACCGACGACGCACTTGCTGAAAAATTCTTAGCGGATGAAGAGATTTCGATCGAAGAGCTGAAAACAGCCCTTCGACAGGCCACGATCGCGACTGCGATCACCCCTGTGACCTGCGGATCTTCGTACAAGAACAAGGGTGTCCAGATGCTTTTGGATGCCATGGTGGAATACATGCCTTCGCCTGTTGATATCCCGGCCGTTTTAGGAATCGATCCGAAAACGGGTGAGGAGATCACGCGTGAAGCGGATGATAACGCGCCTTTCTCGGCGCTCGCGTTCAAAGTCATGACCGACCCCTATGTGGGACAGTTGTGCTTTTTTAGGGTCTACAGCGGCACCTTGAAAGCCGGTACCTATGTGAAGAACGCGACCAAAGATAAGCGCGAGCGGATTGGGCGCATCCTCATGATGCACGCCAACCATCGTTCGGATGCCACTGAAGTCTATGCCGGCGATATCGCCGCCGCGGTCGGTCTTCGCGATACGACAACGGGCGACACATTGACAACCGAACAGGCACCGATCATCCTCGAGAGCATGGATTTTCCCGAACCTGTCATCTCTGTCGCGATCGAACCCAAGTCGAAAGCCAGTCAGGATAAATTGGAGGCTGCGCTTTCCAAGCTGTCGGAAGAAGACCCTACCTTTAGACGGCGCGTGGACAAGGAAACCGGTCAGATGATCGTGTCAGGGATGGGCGAACTCCATCTCGCGATTATTGTGGATCGACTGCTGCGCGAGTTTAAAGTGGAGGCGAACGTCGGACAGCCACAGGTTGCCTACCGTGAGACGATCACGAACAAGGCAAAAGGCGAAGGACGATTCGTCCGCCAGACAGGCGGCCACGGCCAATACGGCCACGCGGTGATTGAAATTGAGCCTCTTGATTCCGGTCAAGGCTTCATTTTCGAAGATAAAACCGTCGGTGGCGTCGTACCGAAGGAATTCATCAGGCCCATCGAAGAGGGCATTCGTGAAGCGATGAACGGAGGTATTGTCGCCGGTTATCCGGTCGTTGACCTGAAGGCGACACTGATCGACGGTTCAGCCCACGATGTCGATTCTTCAGAAATCGCGTTCCGTATTGCCGGTTCCATGGCCTTGCGAGACGCGCTGAAGCGTGCCGGTTCCATCTTGATGGAGCCGATCATGAAGGTCGATATCATCGTCCCGAGTGAATACTTAGGGGACGTCTTAGGGGATATCAGTGCGCGGCGCGGTCAAATCCAAGGAATGGAAGCGACGACGAACGCCCAGGTGGTGGACGCTTATGTGTCCTTGTCGGAAATGTTCGGCTACGCAACAGCGTTAAGGTCGAAAACGCAGGGGCGAGGCGTGTTCACAATGCAAATCAGCCATTTTGAACAGGTGCCTGAAAGTGTTCGGGCAAGCATCGCGTCACATCATTGACGAAACTTATGAAATCGCCTGAAATAGGCGCCTACACGCAATATAAGTTGCGTACATACAAGTTTTATGAGAAAATCATAAGACATGCAAAATAAACAATTACTGATCCAATAATGATCGACCAGCAGGAGGATATCTGAATGGGAAAACAGAAGTTTGAAAGAACAAAACCACACGTTAATGTCGGGACGATTGGTCACGTTGACCACGGCAAAACGACGCTGACGGCCGCAATCACCAAAGTGCTCGCCGGCGAAGGTCTTGCCAGTTTCACCGACTATGCCGCCATTGACAAGGCGCCTGAAGAAAGAGCGCGCGGTATCACAATCAACGCGTCACACGTCGAATACGAGACGGAAAATCGCCACTACGCGCACGTCGACTGCCCGGGTCACGCCGACTATATCAAGAACATGATCACCGGCGCGGCGCAGATGGACGGAGCGATCTTGGTCGTATCGGCCGTTGACGGCCCGATGCCCCAGACCCGTGAGCACATCCTGCTCGCCCGTCAGGTGGGCGTTCCCGCCATCGTCGTGTTCATGAACAAGACCGACCAGGTGGACGACGAAGAGATTCTCGACCTCGTCGACATGGAAATCCGTGAGCGCCTGAATGAATATGACTTCCCAGGCGACGACACCCCGATCATTCGCGGTTCCGCCTTACAGGCGCTTGAATCAACGAGCACAGACCTAAACGATCCTGTCTACAAGCCCATCCTCGAGCTGATGGAAGCCGTGGATAGCTTTATCCCGACGCCCGCCCGTCCGATCGACCAGCCTTTTGCCTGCCCGATCGAAGACGTTATGACCATCACAGGCCGTGGCACCGTTGTCACCGGCCGTGTTGAACGCGGTCAGATTGACATCAACCGCCCGGTCGAGATCGTCGGCCTTGCCGATGAGCCGAGAAAAACGGTTGTCACGGGAATTGAAATGTTCCGCAAGATGCTTGACCACGCCGAGGCAGGCGATAACGTCGGGCTTCTGCTCCGTGGTGTCTCCAGAGACGAAGTTCGTCGCGGACAGGTGGTTGCGGAGCCTGGCTCCATCAAACCGCATACGAAATTTATCGGCCAGATCTACGTCCTGACGAAAGATGAAGGCGGACGCCATAAGCCGTTCTTTGACGGATACCGCCCGCAGTTCTACTTCCGCACGACGGACGTCACCGGTGTCGCGCACCTGCCGGAAGGCATTGAGATGTGCCTACCGGGCGACCACGTTGAAATCAACGTTGAACTGATTTCGCCGATCGCGCTTGAGCCCGGTCTGAAATTCGCTATCCGCGAAGGCGGCAAAACGGTCGGATCCGGTACAGTGGTCCGCCTCGTTGAGGATTAATCAGCTTCGCTTGGATTAAGTCACGATTCAATTAAAAAGAGCGCTCCCGAAAGGGGCGCTCTTTTGCCAGGAAGGGAATCTATCATGCAGTCCGTTTTACTTGTGGTCGATATGCAAAACGATTTCGTTCACGGGGCGCTCGGGACCAAAGAAGCCCGGGCCATCGTGCCCCGGGTAGTGGATAAAATCAAGACATTCGAAGGCCCCGTGCTCTTCACACAGGACACACACGAGGACGATTACCTCGAAACGCAAGAAGGGCAGCACCTGCCCGTGGAGCATTGCATCCGGGGAACCGACGGATGGGAGATTATCTCAGACATCAAGTTTGTCAGAGACGCTCCGATCATCGAAAAAGACACCTTTGGTTCAAAGGACCTCATTGAGTTGTTAAAGAAGATGCACGAAGAAGAACCGATTGACCGCATCACCATCGTCGGCCTTTGCACCGACATCTGCGTCATCTCGAACGCGCTTTTAATCAAGGCCTATTTTCCTGAAATGGAAATAGTGGTAGATGCCTCATGCTGCGCGGGAGTGACCCCCGAAAGTCATGAGACCGCGCTTTCGGCCATGGAGGCCTGTCAAGTTACGATTGTGTCGTAGTCGCCCTCGCGGTAACCGACAAACACTTCATCCTGAGTGACAAAAATCGGGCGCTTCACCAGCATGCCGTCGGTCGCCAATAGTTCAATTTGCGCTTTCGGGTCCAGTTGGGGAATTTTGTCCTTTAGTTTCAGTGCCCGGTAGACCATGCCGCTCGTATTAAAAAAAGAGCGGATGGGTTTGCCGCTTTTTTCAATCCACAGACTCAACTCTTCGGCTGTGGGGCGATCTTCTTTAATATCGCGGAAAGTATAGGGAATTTGGTGCTCATCAAGGAACCTCCTTGCTTTTCGGCAGGTCCCTCATTTCGGATAACAGACAAACAAATTCATTTAATGCCCCTTTTCTGACATCTCTCGGAGTGCCTTCTTATAATCATCGGGCGTGTCAAGATCGAAGTTCTGGAATGGATTGTTGCCCGACACTTCAACTTCTTTTATATGGGATTCATGTTTCATAATAACTTGTCGGCCTCCAAGGTCACCTGTAAGCTTAGACAAATCGTCGTAAAACATACGATCAAATAGGACCGGGGAAGCGCGCCTTCCTCCCAATAGGGGGATCACAATCGTTTCAGGTTCCCAGTGTTCAATAATCTCCCGGAGGGTCAGAGGTTCGATAAAGGGCTGGTCCCCGGGGATAAAAAAGCAGGCGGCACTCTCAGGGGCCAGGTATCGTGTGCCGAGCGCGACCGAGGTTCCCTGTCCCTCTTGGTAGTCACGGTTGTAGACAACACTCAACTGCTGATCAAAGCGCATCTCTTCTTCTAAGGCCTTGCCGATCTCCGATTGAACGGCCTTGGCCTCGTGCCCCGTGACAACCACAAAATCCCGGATATCCGAGCGTAGGCTCTGCGCCATTGTCCTTGACACGACGCTCCTGTCCATCAGGGGGAGAAGCAATTTGTTTTTCCCCTCCATCCGCTTTGACAGACCCGCCGCCATGATGACCGCGGAAACAGGCGGGGAAAAATCAGTCGTCCTTCTTACTCCGTAGAGGGTTTTGCGCGACTCTTTTGAATACGCGGTGAAAAAAACGGCGTCTATCGACCGAAAGGCCAAAAGGCGGTGGGCCCAGCGCTCAAGGTTTTCATCTGCCTGATCCTTTGGATCAAGTATATCCGCCTGATTCAAAATGACGGCCACCTTGCTTGTCAAGGGGATACCCTTCAAAAAATGCCCACTTCCTATAAGCTGTTCGATGTCAGAAAAATCAATCATTTCACCCTGCGCCTTGCCCGTCACTTCAGAGAAAATATTCGAGCGGTGCACGATGGATTCATCAAAGGGTTTTCCCAAAGCGGAAAGACCGAAAACAATTGCGGTCAAATCAGTCGTTTCAGGGATCACCGGTTCATGGGAAGCGTAGGCTTTCAGGGGCTTTCGTTTGGCCCCGTCCGCTTCACACAGTAGGAGGCTGTCGCGGCGCTGTTCTTTTCGCTCCTCACGGACCCAGTGGTCAATCGCATTGCGGTCCACCCCCTTATGCTTACCCGGGATATCAAGATAGCGGTTGGAAAACCAAACCCCCGATTCCAAAGGAGGGGAAGTGGTAATGTGGGACAGCCCTTCGTTATTTTTCAGGGCTTCTGAAAGAGGAGGCGATAACGATCCGCCGGCTTTCGGCGCTCCCATGGAGGTTGTTGTGGTCAAAATGGAGCGCTCACGAAAATGGTCTGCAAATAAATGCAGGAGGGTCGTCGTCTTGCCCCCGCCTCCGACTGCGCTCAACACGAAGGGAGAGGGGTAATACGCATCTCTTTTAAGAATCAGAGAGGCAAGATAATCTTCAAATGACAGTACTTCAAGCCCGTGCATGGTTATCGATCATGAAATGATGGAGGATCGCTTCTAACACACCGCCCGCGATGGTCCGTCCTTTATCGCTGATCGTGCGCACATAATCAACATCGCCGCGCGGATCAATGTCACCAATTTTCTGGCCCTTTTTGACATGGAACCCGGGCGCGATAAGCCCCCGGACAACACCCGAGATAATGGCTTTCACCGGCTCACCGTCCACTTTGAGGATGACTTCTCCCTTGTCGACCAGATCGCCGATCTCGTGCAAGTTTAGAGTCACGCCGGCCTTAGGTGCCCTCAACACACGATCTTTGTCGACGCCCTGGATATTGCCGGGAATACCGGTGTTGGCGATGGCCTCGCCCTCGTAGATCAATTGTCCCAGATAATGGCCGCGTTTTGTCTCAATGACCACGTCAGCGTGCTTGCCCGCTTCAATATTGGGGCCAAGCCCGATGACAAGCGGGGCCCAATCAGGAGAATAGTCGGGTTCCCTTTTGCTGATCGTCGCGTCGATGAAGACATCGGGGTGAAGAAATTCCAACACTTCGCGGTCGGGGATAGTGAGTACGGGAATCATTCCCTTTTCAAGGGTCGGCTCTATTTGATCAAGGCTTTGGATGTAGCGTGATCGCAGACCGTCAATCTCCCAGTCACCCTCGTAGATGGCATTACAGTAGGACACCGTTCGTCGGACGCAGGAAGGTTTTTCCAGGTCCGAGACAATGACCCGGTATCCGATGTTGTGCAATTTGTAAATAACGGCGGAAGCAAGATCTCCTCCCCCGCGAACTAATACCGTGTAGCGCATGGATCAACTCCTTTTCGCTAGACTTCACAGCCCCCCGTTATTAGTCCGCAAGGCTGTCGAAGTATCCTTGAATCAAGACCACAGGCGTGCCCTTGTCGCCGCTTCCCGATGTCAAATCGGCCAGTGATCCGAGAAGATCGGTCAATTGGCGCGGCGTGGTACCGCCCGCGTTCATTTCGAAATCCTGATCTTTCTCCTTGTCAGCGATCGCGTGTCGGATCGCCTCCTCCAACTCATGGCCGACAAGATCGGCAAATTGGCTATCCGTCAAGTACTTCAATTTTAACTCTTTGGGCTTGCCTGACAAACCGTTGGTGAAAGCAGGGGATACGACAGGGTCCGCCAGTTCCCAAATTTTGCACACGGGATCTTTAAAAGCGCCGTCCCCGTAGATCATGACCTCGATACTTTTACCGGTTCTCAGCATGAACAAATTGGAGACCGCGTCCACAAACTCTTTGCCGGCGCGCGGAAAAAGCTTCACACGTTCTTCACTGGCTTTGTTGCTGCCCAAAAGCCCGTATTGCTCGTGGTAACCGCTCCCGTCGATGGATTCTGTTAATAGATCATCGAGTCCCAGAACCGTTTCAGCGCCCGCTTTGCGGAGCAAACGTTTCGTCCTGTCTCGGGAGTGCACATCGCACACCAGGGTATGGGAGGTGTAATCCAGGATGGCCAGTGGGTCGTTGGCCAAAATAATCTCAGCGTCACAGCCTTCTTTGACGATGATATCGCGGTAATATTCAACGTAGTCCACGCCGGTGAAGGTATGGCGGTTAATGCCGAACAGTTCACGGTAGCGTTCTTCGGACAGACAGTCTTTTAAGGGGTCGATTCCCCGTTCGTCCATTTGGTCGATGTCCATCAGGCTGTTACCGACTTCGTCGGTCGGGTAACTGAGTTGGAGCACGATTTTTCTTGCGCCCCGCGCGATGCCGCGCAGATTGACGGCAAAACGATTTCTGCTCAAAATCGGGAAAATAACACCGACTTCACCTTGAGGAAATTTGCGCCGTACATCGGTCGCGATATGGTCGCAGGTGGCGTAGTTATTTTCCGCTCGGGCCACTACCGATTCAGTGACGGCGACGACGTCGCGGTCGTGAAGATCGAAGTCTTCGCTTTTTGAGGCGAGTAAAACGCTTTCGACAATAATGTCGATAAGGTTATCGCCGCTTTTAATGATGGGTGTCCTAATTCCTCTTGAAGTCGTCCCTGTGCGTCTGATCATGTGCTCGCGGCAAGATACCGCTGTCTCCTTTCAAAAGGGGCCGCCATAATGGATAAACGGCGGAAAATAACACGCGCCAATCCTGTTGGCCAACAGGGTTGGCGCGCATCAACTGGCGGAAGCATGTGAGAATCGAACTCACCCGGGAGGCTCCTAACCCCCCTCAACGGTTTTGAAGACCGCGGGGCACACCAGAACCCATCTGCCTCCACCGTGTATTGTCGCGATTTGAGGCCGCTTTGTCAACCGCAAAAACAAAACAAAGCCTGTGTTACAAGAAGCGATCCGCCCATACACCCATGTTAAAATGTAAAATCTCTCATGAGTAGAAGACGATATTCAGGAGCGCCATTTATGGAAAAATATCTTTCGAAAAATGTAGGAACCATCCAATTCTTTTTGTTTAGTATACTGTGGCTATTCTTTTTTCAGCTTGTATCCGAATTTGTGGAGGCCATTTACGCCTTCGGCCTGATGGGCACAGGGATCCCCGTGGAAATTGCCTTTGTCGGCTATTTTCTCTTGCCGTTTTTATTCTTGATTTTGAAACGTCCGCTCGGCCGTTGGGCGTTATTACTCATCGGGGAAGCGATCGTCATCATACGCGCGGGGCTACCCCTGCTTAATACGCGCGGCCGCCTTATGGTCGCGGGGCTGGGTGTCTTTTTGTTCTTTGTTTTTATCCCTTCTTTCTTCCTTCAGGTGAAAGACAAAAAAACAGGCTCTGAATATGCGAAGACGTTCAGCGCAAGCCTCATGGCCAGTGTGCTCCTGTCTGTTTTATTCAGGAGCTTGGGAGCAGGCTACGACATCTCGCTTCAAGGCGGTAGCCAATGGATCGGCTTGTCGTTGGCGCTCATCGCAGGACTTTTATTGTTCGTAACCGTAAAGGAGACAAATGAAGCGACATCGCAAGAAGAGTATGAGAGCGCTCTTTCACTGGGTAAAACCATCCTTTTGGGCATCGCCCTCATCGGCAGCCTTCTTCTTTTAAGTTTCGCCTTCACCGCCCCCTATGTCATGGCCCGCTGGACCGGTGAAAACCATGAGCGCATCATTATTTTCCAGGCGCTTGTGTTTGCGTTATTCGCGCTCGTGGCAGGATTTCGTTCACAGTGGATTAAAAATATTAAACAATGGGGACTTCTCCTATGGAATGCGCTATTTACCGTCGCGCTGACTGCGACCATGCTATTGAATCAGGAAATGTTTTCGAAAAATGAAAACGCCTATCCCTTCACGGCCCGTCCTCAGTCGAGCCTTCAGGCGATCGCGCTTTATGCCATGATCCTCCTCTCACCCGTCCTGTTCGTGAATGTGATGCGTATGGTCAAAACACTCAGCACAAGGCGCCCGACGCCCCGTGCGCTCATGGCCGGCGTTTCATTCGGCTCCCTTTACTTTCTGATCATGGTGCTGGCACATGCCTTCACCTCTGTCTACGATTACATGCCGGTTGTGGGCCCCTTCTTTCGCGATAAGTATTGGCTCATCCATCTGGTGGCGGCGCTTGTGGTCGCCCTGCCGTTTATGTTGATCAAGGAGAATGGAGAAGGGGAATCGGAAAAACAAGAAGTTCTGGAAGAACCAGGAAATAGTCTCCGCCCCCTTGTATTATTGGCGCTGTCATTGGCGATCGTGGTGACCGCCGCGCTTGTCCCGCCGATCAAGGCCGCGCCCCCATCGGCACGTTCTTTAAATATTGTGACCTACAACATTCAGCACGGCCATAACGACGCGGGTGAAAAGGGCTTTAAAGAACAATTGGAACGGATCCGTGAGCTTGACCCCGATATCCTCGGTCTGCAGGAATCCGACGTCGCCAAAATGGGCACGGGGAACGCGGATCTTGTCAAATACTTCGCTTCCGGTCTCAATATGCACGCTTACTACGGCCCGAAAACCGTGAACGGAACCTTTGGGATCGCGCTGTTATCCAAATATCCGATCGAGGACGCCAAGACGCACTATATGTACAGCATCGGGGAGCAGACAGCCACCATTGAGGCCAAAATCACCGTAGGTGAACAGGTGTTCAATGTCTTTGTCACGCACTTGGGGAACAAAGGACCCATTTTTCAGCAGGAAAATGTGCTCGAGATTGTTCGAAATCGAGAGAATGTCATCCTGATGGGCGATATGAACTTTCGCCCGCCCACGGAACAGTACCGGATCACAACAGCGGTCATGGACGACGCCTGGCTTGTCCGGTGGCCCGGGGGCAATGAAGATCAAGGGATAGATCCCGAGCGGCGGATTGACCATATCTTTGTACGGCTGAATGGGGGGATTGAAGTCGCGGACGTGACCTATCTTCCAGGACCCGAATCCGATCATCCGGCCATGATGGCCGTACTGTCCTGGTAAGGGTACGCCTTACTAAAGGGCGATCGCGCGACCTTCGCGGATGAGCCAAATGTAGCGCTCCTTGACCATGCGTCCCGTGGCGCGCTCGATGGCCTCCTGGTAGGCATTGATCTGGATCCGGTAACGCTCTTTCAGGATGGCTTCGGCCTTCTCAAAGGGCAGTCGGTCCGTTTTGAAATCCACAAGCACCGCCTGCCCGTCTTCTTCCACAAACCAAAGATCGATCATCCCCTGAACCAGGCTTGTCTCGTCTTGAGGGAAAGCCGAAGAGAAGCGATTAGAGGGGACGGCTAAGGTAAAGGGCATCTCACGGTAGAGTTTTTTCGTTTCCTGCTCGACTTTCATGACGCGCCTTGCCAAGGGACTTCTTGCCCAACGCACCGCCTGGGACGCCAGGGAGGAGGCCGCTTTTTCCTCTTCTTTAGTGAGTGTATGGCTTTCACACATCTTTGCCAATTGAGCAAGGTATTCACGCGCGCCTTCCTCGGGATCCCCAAGACAGAGCTTTTCTAGGTCGAGGAAGCGAAAAACGCTGTGCATGGTTGTCCCAAATGACGGACCCCTATCCGCGGGCGCTTTTTCACGTGTGCGCATGGTGAGCGGCATCTCGGCCCGAATCACCCGGGTGCCGTCTTCAGGGTCGACGGTATGAACGGATTCAGCGGTGGTTTCTTCATAAAGACCGATAGTAGTCTCAAGCCCCATGCGCTGCATCTCGGTGACAGTAATTTTGGACGGTGTGATCGCCGCCTCAGGGCGGGGGATCGGTTTTGTAAGTAATTCTAAAGCCGTCTCTTCGATCGCCTCCCTGTCAAAAGGAATCGCCTCTTCTTGATTTTCATCGATAGGCGCTTCCCCTTGAATGAGCGTTTTACGAACGATGTCATGCCAGTCGGTGACCACAATCGATTCGAAAGGATGAAGGGCCATGCGGCCCGATTCGAAGGATAGCAGCTGTTCTGCGGTATCCGGGTAGCGAGCGGCCAGGTACATCAAAAGCAAATCCGCGTCACTCTTGGTGGAAGCCGATAGGACGGGAGGGATGATCGCACGTTTTTTTCGTTCATCGTAGCCAAGTCCCCCGGTATGGCGCTCGATATTTTTCAAAAGGGTCTGGTAGCGACTGCTGTCACCCAAGGTTGGCCGGTCGGTCGATAACAACAGGTAAAGGCCGTGAATGGCGCGTGTCATGGCGACATACAAAAGGCGCCAGGATTCAGCGCGGGCGCGCCGCTCCTCCGCTAACAGGGTCGCCTGATGCAGGGGGTTATTCATCACCGCCATCCCTTGTTCTTCAATCGTCGCGCTTGTCAGTCCCTCGGCCTCGGTGTAATAGATGATGGGTCGCTGGTCGAGTAATTTCCACGCGGCATCCAGTTGTCCCAAGATGACATAGTCCCACTCCAGGCCTTTACTGCGATGACGGGTGAGGACGCGGACCGCCCGGGGCAACAAGGCCGTGTCGGAGGGCGCCCTTTGGTTCTCCTCACAATGTTGAAGGGTTGATAATGCGGTGCGAATCCCCGTTTGACCGAAACGTTCAGGCGCTGACAGGCAGTCGAGCAGGCGGTCAAGCTCGGACAGATAGCTTTCGCCGAACTTCGACTGGGCCAGGTAATAGGCATAGTCTGTCTCATAGAAGATGAGTTCCAGCAGTTCCTTCGGATCGAGTTCATGGGATAAAAATCGCCATCGTTCGATTACGTCGATGAAACCGCGTGCCTTGTCAGAAAGTGCGCCTTCGCCTGATTCGCAAAGCGTAAAAAAGCGATCGTGAAAATGAATGTCGTAAGCCTTTTTCTTGTCAGAAGGAAGAGCGATCGGCGTCCTTGCGGCTTCCATCAACTCTTTGGCCGTCCAGATTTCGGGACTAAAGGGGCCGATGAGCATAGACAGGAGGGGGACATCCTGTCTGGGGTTATCGAGGAGTGACAAAAGGGCTTCTGCCTGCGAAAACACAAAACTGTCGGCAAAACTTCGCCCCGATCGTGTGGTCACGGGGATGCCCGAAAGCGCCAGGATCTCCTCGTACTGGCGGCAGTCGTCGTTCGTGGGTAAAAGGATGGCGATCTGCTCGTGTTTGACCCCCTTGACGGTCAGTTCCCGGATGATGTCGACCGCCATAAAGGCTTCTCGGGCCGCGGGCCTCAAGGGACTAATGGCCACCAGGTCCTCATCGATCGCTTCGTCGTCTTCCGGCAAATATTGATTCGCCACAGAGGTGGCCACATGAAGCACCGTTTCGACAGCGGGAGTCTTGTTTTTCCCGGGGGTTTCGGTTTCTTCAATCCTTTTCCATTTATTGTCATCGGCAATCAGCTGTTGCGTTTCATCGTATTCAATTTCACCTGACGCTTCAGTCAGAAAAGAATTGAAAAAATCGTTGATAAAATCAATGATTTTCGGGCGCGTGCGAAAACAGCGATTGAGAAGCGCCAAATAACCCAATTCGCCCGGTTGAAGCGGAGGAATATCTTCGCCCGCCGTGATGGTCCGCGAATGTTTTTCGTGATGGGAAAATAGCTGTGGATTCGCGTAGCGGAAACGATAAATACTCTGCTTGATGTCCCCCACCGCGAGTCGGTTCCGGTCACTTACTTTTTCAATGATCGCGTCCTGGATACTGCTCGTATCCTGGTATTCATCGACATAGACCTCCTTGAAACGCGAACGGTAATCCTGTTGGATATGAGGGTCGTTCAATAACTTCAAGGCGCTGTGTTCCATGTCACTGAACTGTATGGCATTGCGTTGGAAGCGACGTTTTTTAAATTCCTGATCCGTCAAGAGGACGATTTCCATGAATCGCGCGACCGGTTGGCAGGTGCGGATGAGCGCCTGTCGTATTTGTGAAGAGGACGCGGAAAATACGGGGGGATGGTTGACGACGACGTCCGCGTCGCGCCCTGTTCGTTTTATCCGATCTGAAAGAAGGGCCAAAAGAGGCAGGATCGTTTGGCGGTACTGTTCAATCCATCTGTTTTTTTCTTCGTTTTTCTCGGAGAGATTCTCGCCGCCCGAAAAAGCGGGCAGGCGAATGTCATCGATCGCTTGTCCTACCGCATGGACAGCATCCCAATGCTCGGCGTCGCGGCCGGATAACCCGGTGAGCGCTTCCACCACGTCACTTGCCGTCTCAACCGCCTGGGCGAGCTGCAGCTCCGTTTTAAGCTTTGAAGTTCTGAGGACATCGTTAAGGAAGGGATCGTCATTCATCTCCCGTAGGGAGCGCCTTGCGCTGTCAAGGCTTTCCTCATAAAGATCCCACCAATAAGAGACCGCCCGATCGTCCGGGGAGGGGAAGTGTTGCGCCCGATGGAACAGCGTTTCTAATGAAGTGGCGGCCTGTTCTTCGTAGCGCGGGAGATTTCGCAATAACTCGAGCATGTCAAGGATGGCTTCTCGAAATACTTTGTCATCCAAGTCAGGTGAATAAGCGCGCGCCACCGTCTGAAAATCAAGAAGCCAGTCGTCACAACTCCGCTTTTCGCCTGCCAGGATGAAGGGTTCAAAGAATTGAGGCTCACTGATCCGGCGATAAAGCGTGCGCAAGACGGTGTCGAGCGAATCATCTCGAAGCTTTTGTTCTTCCTCATCATCCATCACGCGGAAGCCCGGTTCGAGCAAGGCTTTTCCCTCTTCATCCGCGAATTCGGGCAGGTAGGCGTTTAGGATCTGTTGGCAAAAAGCGTGGATGGTTGAAATTTGCGCGAGGCTGAGTTCATTTAACAGGCGGTCTGAGAAAAGCTTCTCTTCTTTTGAACCGGCCCTGTCACGTGCCTCATGAAGGCGGCGTTCAATTTTGACTTTCAAATCTTTGGCCGCAAGCTCGGTAAAGGTAATGACAAGCAGTTCGGAAGGGAGTACCGCTCCTTTCAGCATCCGGTCGACAATGCGCTCTGTCAGCGTCGTGGTCTTGCCTGAACCGGCCGCGGCGGACAGGAGCAGGTTCGTGGGGCGGTCGAATTGTACCGCGAGCAATTGATCGAGTGTCAGGTAGGATGTTGCCATAGGCTCATACTACCAAAATGGCAGCACATACATGGGCTCTCCTTGAAAGATAAAAGGAAATGGCGGACAATGGTAGAACCCCATCGCGGTGGAGTATGGGTGGAGGATCGTTTGTGAAACGAACTATTGGATTAATCTTAACGTCTTTATTATTGCTAGTGACGCTTGTGGCCTGCGGATCACGTTCCATTGACGCGCAGTCTCTGGCGTCCATTGAACTTACAGGCGCGGACGGCTTTGCTTCGATCGCTGTTAAAACCGACGAACAAGCGATTCTGACCCTCATCGAAGAGGCAATGTCCGAATTGAAGGACAATGACGAAAAGGGTTTAGAGCGCTTGTTTAAACGTGAGGCGGCTTTAAATTCTATCATTTTCACAGCGGAGAAGATGGCCGATCTGAAAAACGGCGATGAAATCAACATCCGTGCCAGCTACGACGAACAACTTGCCAAAGACGCCGGTATCAAATTTCGAAACACCCAGTTTAAATACCTGGTGGAGGGTCTGACAGATGCCTTGGCCATCGATGTGAAAAATAATGTCAAGCTACTCTTTGAGGGGTATGACGGACTGGGCACGGCAACACTCGAACTCGACGGCGAGGTGGAAGCCTTCTCCTACGCTTTTAACTTCATCTTTCAGGGCGATAAAACAAATCTTACAAACGGTGATCGCGTGGCATTAAAAGTGGTGCCCAACAACACCGTACTGACATCTCACGGCAAGATCGCGCGCGAGACTTCGCTGTCTTTTGAGGTGCAGGGGCTGGCGCCCATGGCCTCGGTCGATTTATTCAGCGACCTTGTCCTTATCTTTGACGGCATCAGTGACCAGGGGAGCGTGTCTTTTGACACCACACGACTGCCCTCTGACTGGGTCGAAGCAGGAAGCATGGATCGGGCACCCTTACAGTTTTTTGCCTTCCCTGAAAACGGACTGGCGAACGGCGACAAGCTCACGGTTCAGGCGCAGATTGACGAACAATGGTTCTCAACGCGTGGGTTGAAGCCTGTGACTTTGGAAAAAGAATATGAGGCCACGGGCTTGAAAGAATATCCCCGAAACCTCGACGATATTGACCTTGTCCCCTTGTTTGAAAAAATCGAAACGTGGATTGGGCAAGATATCCACTTGAGGCTTGTAAGTAACTACTGGAATCGAGACTATCGGGCGGGCGAACCGGTGAGCCGCTGGGATTACCGCGACCGTTTCGGGGTGAAGCGCATCTACTACGGCTACGATCAAACAGACCGGGCAGATAATTTCATCGCGATCATTTACGAAGTCTCTGTCGAGGGGACCTGTGTTGAAGCCACGCCTTACCAGTCATCTTATGAGGAGGGAGAAACGCTTTCCTCTACACTCTATCTTGTGTACGTCATCGATCGAATCATGTATGACCGCGCGGACATTACAGATTATTATGACATCAATTTGAAACTTCACAGCGATGTTGAACTCGACGTAATTTCGACCCTGAAACACCAATACGGATCCGGCAGCAACCTGATCGTAGAAGCCGCGGTCCCCCCAAATGTGGCTTACCAAGAGTGATCGAAAACCTCATGCTGTGCTATCATTATCAGTCGTAGCGTAAGCGAAATACAGGGAGGCCCTTGGATGAATTCGCACAACGATGAACATGACGACATCGACATCAATTCAAACGAACGCCATTTTCGCGCCCCGTTAATCGACCGATCCCATTTTGTCAAAGAGGACGACATAATTGAAGCGGTTGAGCTCCCGGAAGATAATAAGTGGTCTCAACTTGAGGCGCGCTTTCCGGTCCGACTGACCTTGTTGTTTTTTGCCGCGCAATTGATCTATGAAGTCATTTTGCGATTGAATGTCGACGGCCAATTCCTGACCGTCGGGTTGTTCTACTTAAGTTTGTTTTGCCTCATCCGCTCCGTTTTTTTTGCGGCCGTGATCAGCATTTTACCCGCGCGCGTAAAGTCGCGCGCAATCTTTTTCCTACTTGTTCTGTTACCTGTTATTTACGCCTCGCAGCTTATTTACTATAAGTTTTTCCGGACCTTCTTCGTGTTTTACTCGGTCGGTGAAGGCGGTCAGATTCTGCAATTTTTGGAAGATATTATAGTCAAGGTACTTCGAAATCTTCCGTGGATTATATTGCTTTTCATTCCCCTCATCGTGTGGCGCGTGTATCTAAAAGAAAAAATCAGCGCGATGTACCAAAAGATGATCAAGGGCTGGCGCGTCTGGTTAACCGCGGGAATGATCATGTTCCTGCTCTTTGGCAGCACCGTCGGCATCATGGCGTTCAACCGTTCCTTTAACAGCCCCTGGGAACATTATTTTTTGGAAAATGAGATTCTTACCGGCACGAACCAATTTGGCCTATTGACGGCCATGGGAGTGGACATCAGTCACTTGATCTACCCGAGAAGCGCGATCATCCAAAACGATCTGATCCCCGATCCGATCGATCCGCCCAAGCCGATTAAGCCGACGATTCCGGATCCCTCCTCTGACCCGACTGAGAGCGAAGCCCCACCCCCGGTGATCCGCTATCCGAACATTCTCCCGATTGACTTTGAGGCAAGGCTGTTGAATGACGGGGTCGATGACGGCAGTCTGCCGGTGCTCATGGGGAAATCAAGAGCAGATCTTGTATCCTACCTCGATCTCGTATTTTCAAGGACCCAGCCCAGCTACACGAACGACCATACGGGGCGTGGTGAAGGATTTAATCTGATTTTTGTCACGGCGGAGAGCTTTTCAAAGTATTGCATCGATGAAGAATTGACCCCCACTCTCTGGATGATGTACCACGAGGGCGTTCACTTTGAGAACTTCTATGTGCCGGTCTGGACAGTCTCCACGCTCGACGGCGAGTATGCCGGTCTGTGCGGCATGATCCCCAAACAAGGGGTGTGGACTTTGAAAGAAGCCCATAAAAATGACATGGCCATGGTGCCGGGCAATATGTTCAGGCGGTTGGGCTACACGACATACGCCTGGCATAACCACACTTGGAACTATTATTCCCGTGATCTGTCGCATCCGAATCTGGGCTACGACTACCGCGGTTTAGGGCACGGCCTCAGTGTCGTTCCGACCTGGCCTGAATCCGACCTTGAGATGATTGAGAAGACGGCCTTTGAGTTCGTCAACCAAGAGCCCTTCCATGTGTATTACCTGACCGTCAGCGGACACGCCAACTGGACGAAGAACGGCAATGCGATGTCCACCAAGCACTGGGATACCTTTTCGCATCTTGATCTCCCGCACGAGGGGATCGCTTATCTGGCGGCGAACTATGAACTTGAGCTGGCGATGACAAGCTTATTAAAACAACTCAGAGACGCGGGCATCGCGGAGCGCACCTTAATTGTCATCAACCCGGATCACTACCCCTACGCTTTGGAAGAACATTCAAGCTATGAGGCATTGGCCGGTAAGAAGCTTGATAAAGAATTTGATATTTACGAAAGCTGCGCGCTTTTCTACCATGACGGCATTGAGCCGGAGGTGGTCGACAAATACGCGACCAGCCTCGATCTTTTGCCGACCATCTATAACTACATGGGCGTGCCTTACGATTCAAGATTCTTTTCAGGACGCGACATCTTCTCAGACTCCGAGGCCATCGCCATCTTTCTCGGGCGAAGCTGGATCACCGAGGAGGGGCGCTACAACGCGTTGACCGCCACGTTTACCCCACATCCGGGACGTGAGTTAGAGGACCAGGAGGAGTACGTCGATCGCATTAACCGCGAGGTGAAGCTGCGCTATGATACCGCGCGCGTCGTGATTGATTCTGATTACTACAGGGATCTTTTGACGGATGAGGAATGGGCCGAAATCAACGAGCCCTATATCCGCTATATGGAAGAACTGCCCTGGCTATCGCCGACATCACCCTGATCAAAATCAAGGATATTTTGCCGCGCCATCTCTTTTTCAGTCCTCCCGTCCGCAAGCGGCCGGCTTCTTGGGAGGCGGTGGTCAAAACCGCAGGCGCTGTGCCAGGGACAGTATTTGCAAGGATTGCTGGACGTTCCCCGAATGACGGGTTTTGCGGCAAAATCACCTGAAAGGATCGCCTCTAACGTTTCCTGGGCCTTATGCTCCGCAAAACTTGCCGCGTGATCGGCGGCGCCTTCTTCCCACATTTTATTTTGCCGTTCCAAAGACTTAAGCGCCTCAGATTTTTGATCAAAGCCCCCGATCCCGTAGGCTGCGAGATTGTACAGGTGCTCCGTTTTCCAGCCCGCGTAAAGTAATGTTTCAACCGATCGATCCGGATAAGCTGTCTCAAAGGCGCGTTTATACAGCGGCATCTGAAGATCCGTGCCGTCGAAAAGATCAAGCCACGAAAAATCTTTCGGTGAGCGTTTGTAATCGATCAGGCGGATCACGCCCCCCGGGCTTTCGTCCGCGCGGTCAATGAGACCGCGGCAAGTAAATGAATGACCTTTTGCTTCTAAAAGGTAAGGTTCAAGTGAACTGTGCGGGAAGTACCATTCAAGCCAGCGCGGAAGATAATCATTTTGCGGGTCAAATCGCGCCAAAATTGCAAGTGTGTCGGACGCGCGCGTCATGAGTCGTTCGCCCACGCCGCCCGCAAAATCAGGAAATCCGTAAAGCAGAAGCCGGGCATCTTCAGTCGCCCTTTGGTAGAAAGGACGCATGAAATCAAGCGATAGCCGGGCCTCCCATTGCTGCGCGATCGCCTGTCGTTCTTGTCTATCCCTAGCGGCCTCCAATCGGCTGACCAAATCGCTGACCGACAATTCTAAAAGGCGGTGCAACATCGTCCCCTGCAGATTGGGCATGTCATCTGCGACGAGGCGCTCCTTCGTATTGAGCAGATACTGGGTAAAAAACCGAAAGGGACATTCGTTGTACTGCTGGAGCATGGACACACTGACACTGTCCTGTTCCTCCATGACCGACATGACAAGGGGAGAGGGTAGGGAAAACTCATCCGCGATCTCATCGGCATTTCTTGCCGTCTCAGGGAGTTCTTTTAACAGTGTTCGAATTGATTCCTTCCACTCAAGGGGCGCTTCTTTGTTCCATCGGAGCATACGAAAGGCAACCGTCGCCGCGTACCATCTGGGGTCCGGATTTTTTCCATAGTCGGTTAAGAGCGTCTCTTTGGCTTCATGCTTTCTCAATTCCTCATCGTAGATGCGTGAACTGTCCTCCCCGAGGCTCGGGACCGATAAGTAAAGTGTGTGTTCGGGCCGATTGAGAAGATTGTTGACAAGCCATGCCTGGGTCGCAGGATGATCTCTTTTGCGGCTCGGGAAAGGCTTATTCACTTCCTCTGACAACAAGGCACGTTCCTTGTCGAGCAAAAAACCTTCTCGGTTCATCTTCGGTGGGAAGTCTTCATCCGTCATGCCGAGGATCATCAGTATTTTGCAGGGCGTGTGGACCATTTCGTTTAAGGGGCCGACGCGCACGCGGTCCACCCCGGAGGGGATGAAGGGCAAAGACAGTCCTTCGATGCCCGCGCTCAGGAGTTTTCCAAAGTGCGCCTGCGAGATCCGGATATCGCTCAAAAGATTTTCCGATTCTGTGAGAAAATCGACGACCGCGTTCCAGCTTGACACAAGCAGTCTTGCGTTTTCTTCGCGTTCCTCCAAAAGCAGCCGGTCTCTTTGTCGGGTGACCGGCACTTCCATTTCGTCGTATAAAAAGTTAAGCAAGAATCGGCATTTTTCGCGCCCGCTTCGCAGTTGGCGCATGGCGGCGGTGAGTTCCAAAAGTTTGCGAATATAGGCGAACACCTCCCGGATGACCGCCCCTCTTTCGGAAGTGGGGTCGAGGTAGCGCGCCATGGCGTCATTGATCATTAGCTCATCTTCAGCCAACTTTCGAAATTGCCGGGCGCGTTTCCAGCCGAGCGCCAAGGCGGTGTTTTCAAAAAGATCCACAGACGACAAAGAGAGGGGCACAAGCCCGCTTTTCAAATAGTCGATCAAGTCCTCAAATGAAAATTCGTATTCACAAAGCAGGAGGAAAGCACTGAGCATCCGTATGAAGGACGTGTTTTGAAGAGGGCGTTTTGAATCAATCGCGGCCGCGATACCATATTCAGACAAAGCGGGCTCAAGATAAGCCATAGTTTTGTCCGTTTCACAAAGCGCAATGCCGATCTCCCGGCGGCGCACAGTGCCCGAAAGGAGCAGTCGTCTTATTTCGCCCGCGGCATATCGCGCTTCCTCACGGCGATCCACTGCTCTTATGAACCTCACCTCAGGTTTGCGCGTTTGAAAAGGCCCCTCAAGGGATTCCGGCACGGCTTCCGGGAACATACGGACCAGACTTCGCAAAGTCTCGCGTCCGTGCTGCCAGGCAGGATCACCTTCCGGATCGATGGAGTCGGCGGAAAGAGCGATCGTCATTTCTGAGACCTGTTCGGATAGCGCATGAATGGCTAAGAGTTCCTGGGATGTCAATTCACGGTTGTTTCCAAATCCGATGACCCAGATATGACAGCGCCGAAGGAAATGGAGTCGCTCATCGAGCGGTGTTTTTTGTAATAAGTAAGCAAGTCTTGAAAGTGCCGTATCGGGGTCAGTAAGCCCTTTTTCAACGAAGCTTTGATCCAGGGTCTCCTTTAAGATGGCAAAATCAGAGAACTTATGGCGCGTGGCCTCATGGAGGCTTGTATCTTCTGACGTACCGCTGTGGCGCAGTTCATCCGTTGAGATACGGTAACGCGTGAAGTCACCTAGGATATTGACCAATTCTAAAGCATAGCCCGGGCGCCCCGCTAAGCGGTGAAATTGTTGGAAGGGGAGTTGTTCATCCAAGAGCGCTCTTTGTGTCAGGACGGCTTTACCCGCAAGCGAAATAGAGGGCAACGCCAGTTGTCCGGCTTCTGTGAATAATCGGGTCGCCAGTCGGTTAAAGGACAGCACCTCCGCCATCATGAGGCCCTGTGATTTCTGGCCTGTGATGTAGCGGCGCTCCATATCGGCTTTTAAATATTCGGGGACCACCACAAAGGCGCGGTCATCGGGCCAGCGCGTATGATGTTTGGAAAGTTCATCGAAGACGTGATCAATGACAGCGTCCTGGTCTAATGCATAGACGAGTCGGACATTTTTGGAAGACATGTCCTTACCCTTCTTTTTGTGGATAGAATTGGCGCGCGTCGTCCACAAGGCGCGTGCGCTTTAATTTATCGAAATATTCCAAAATAGCGATGGCAAACTTGCGCGAGGCATCCAGGTGGTCGCGGAACTCCGCTAAGGTAATGCTGCCGTTTGTGTCGATGGCCTCACGGACGATCCGCCAGGCTTCATCGACATGATCGCGGTGCATCAGGATCTGAGGGGTGAGACGGATCAGCACCCCGCGGTTGATGAGGAGCGATAAATACTGATCGCTGTTGATTTTCCCGCCTGTCTCAAGTCGGATCTCTTCAGGCGTGGGAGGCAGATAACCCGCCTTGATAAACGCCTGTTCTAATGCTTTGAGCGTGTCTTCTTGCTCGGCGGTGAGTGTCACCGAAAAGCCGTGTCGGGCGACTAATCCCTCATGGACGTCAATCACTTGGCGCTCTTTTAAGCGATCGATTACAAGGTCGGACAGCTGGAGGTTGGCGCGCGGCAAAAGGCGTGTTCGAAGCTCCTCACGTCGCATTCCCTGTTCTAAAGGCTCTGCTTCGTGGAAGCGCTCAAGGACGGCAACAGCTTTTGCGCTTAAAGACGCAAGCTCTTTCGTCCCGATGGCGACGCGCTCGTTTAACACGATGACGAGCCCGCGGGATACAAGTTCATCGAGTAAGGCTTTTGACTGTTCTCTTTGAATGCCCGCACGGTAATAAGCAACCGTCAAGGGGTCCAGTCTTTCGCTGCCGTGTTCAATGGCCAGGGCAAGGCGAAGGGACAGATCATCTCCACCCATCCGGGTGAAGTCTTCCTCATTCGTATCCCGGAAGCGCTTACGCTTAGAAGGGAGCGGATCGACAATGATGCCGCCGCCGATCGTTTCTAAGGGCGAATAAAAACGGATGACAAAACGGTCCCCGTATTTTGTGAAAACTTCTTCCTCTGTGCGCAACTGCGCGAAAGCGGTGTCGCCCGCCTCAAGGATATCTTTGTCTAAGAGGACGACGCGCGCTAAGACCTCACGGGCGCCGTGGAAAAGGTGGACGCGCATGTTGTGACTGATCGAAAAGCGCGTGTCCGGCAAGGCGGAAACGCTGACATCTAAAAGATTGGTACCCAGAAGGCTTCCCTCAGGCGCGAGCGTATCGCCGCGATCAAGATCGTCTTTGTGCAGTCCCGCAAGATTCAGCGCGACACGCTGGCCGTGGCTCGCGACATCGACCGCCGTTTCATGGACCTGGATGCCGCGCACGCGGGCTTTCTTTTGCCCGGGATACACCTCCACCTGTTCCCCCGTCCGGACCGTGCCCTCGATTAGGGTGCCGGTCACAACTGTGCCAAATCCTCCCATGGAAAAGACCCGGTCAACAGGCAGGCGGAAGGGTAGATGGTTTTTGTTGGAGTCCACGCGGGCAATTTCGGAGAATAATACATCCTTAAGATGCCGAATGCCTTCGCCCGTCGCGCTTGAAGTGCGGATGATCGGGGCGTTTTCAAGGAAGGTGTTCTTCACATGGTCGCGGACATCCTCCTCCACGAGTTCAATGAAATCCTCATCGGCCAGGTCGCATTTGGTGATCGCGATGACACCTCTGGGGATGCCGAGAAGTGACAGGATCCCTAAATGCTCACGCGTCTGCGGCATGACGCCTTCGTCCGCCGCGACGACAAGGAGCGCTAAGTCAATGCCGCCCGCGCCCGCGAGCATATTGCTAACAAAACGTTCGTGCCCCGGTACGTCGATGATGCCGGTACGGGTACCGTCGGGGAGGTCAAGCCAGGTGAAGCCGAGCTCGATTGTGATCCCTCGCTCTTTTTCTTCACTTAAGCGATCGGGGTCGCGCTCGGTCAGGGCGACGATAAGCGAGGATTTCCCGTGATCGACGTGTCCCGCGGTGCCAATGATGACGTGGCTCACAAGCGTTTATCTCCTTCTCCTAAGATGGCACAAAGTGCCTCGATTAAGATCTGCTCTTCCCCCCGTGACACCGTGCGAAGGTCAAACAGCAGTGAGTCGTTTATCGTACGACAAATGATCGGCGGATCATAGGCGCGAAGCGCCGCCTCAATCGACTGTAAAGTCGAAGAAGTGCCATTTTCGGGGACAAGGGTTAAGGCCCATGAAGGAATGCGAACTTCAGGTGCGGAGCCACCCCCCATGATCATGTCGCTTGACGTGACCGTTGCTTTGATACCTCGGGCGTTCAAAATATCTTTCACCTGTTCGCTGCGTTTAAAGAGCGCATCCGTATCCACAAGCGCCATCCGCAAAAGCGGAATATGTTGACGGGCCATTTCAGGGTCAAGGTAAAGGGTCAGTGTCGCCTGAAGCGCTGAGAGGGTCATCTTGTCACAGCGAAACGCGCGCATGAGCGGATGGGCCCGGCAGCGCTCAACATATTCTTTTTTCCCGATGATGATGCCCGCCTGGGGGCCACCCAAAAGTTTATCACCGGAAAAACAAATCACCTCCGCGCCACAGGCGACAGCCTGCGAGACCGTCGGTTCTTCCGGCAGAAGCTTTGCCAGATCTTGGGAGATGCACCCGCTTCCCAGATCGTAAATGAGTGGAATCGCGTGTTGGTGTGCAAGCGCGGCCAAATCGCATTCATCGACTTCTTCCACGAAGCCGCTCATGCGAAAATTGCTGCGATGCACTTTCAAAAATGCCGCGGTGGATTCATTCACCGCTCGCTCGTAATCAGAAATGCGCGTCCTGTTGGTGGTGCCGACTTCACGCAGTTTCGCACCGCTTTCTTCCATGATCTCCGGGACGCGAAATTTGCCTCCGATTTCGACCAGTTCGCCGCGCGAGACAATAACTTCACGTCCGCGGCAAATGGATGAGAGCGCTAACATGACCGCCGCCGCGTTGTTGTTGACGACGGTGGCCGTTTCCGCATTGAAAAGTCGACAGAGCAGTTCCTCGGTCGATGCGCCGCGCTGTCCGCGGCGGCCGTGTTCAAGATCATATTCCAGCGATGAATAGCCGCGGCTACTGTCCATGACCGCGTCTAAGGCCTGTTGGGCCAGCGGCGCACGTCCCAAATTAGTATGCAAAATGGCCCCGGTCGCGTTGATGACTTTACAGATTTTCGTTTTTGTCTCTTCGTCGAGTTGTTTCAATATGGAAAAAATAATGGATTCTTCTGTGATCGGTTCATCCGGGTGACCCGCAAGAAGGCTTTCACGGGCCTTGTCAAGCGTCGTGCGAATCGCTTCGCGTACGGGCACATGCCCCATTAATCGGAGGGCATTTTCCAGTCGCGGCTCCCTTAAGAGTTCGTCTACTTTCGGAAGCTGTCGCACGCTGTCAATCGTCGTCATGAAGCCTACCTCTCACTATTTGAAATATCACACTCACATCTTATCAAAAGAACGCCAAATCGATGTGATGCCATCTATTCATTGTCAAAAATAAGGATATAGTCGTTGTCTTCTTCTTTAAATACGCGTTCCGTGTCATCGTCGGTCATGATCGCCTCGTCAAAGGGTAACGAAAACCGCACCGCGGAGCCGCAGGAAACGGACAGCTTGCGGGGGGCGGGGACCATGCGGGCCTCCTCGTCCCCCAGCGCCTCCAGGCGCCGGAGGAAGGAGATCGCCCCGTAATGGGAATGAAATGTCGCAATCTGTGACATATTATCGTATGAATTCGATCACGTAGTGGTCGTCTTTTTCGATCAGACTTGCGTGATGATCGTTGTTTTTTGCAAAGCGCAGGATATTCTCTCTCGGCGTCTCATCGTCTACCAAGATTTGGAAAGGGTATTCCCCTTCCGCAACCGCCTGCTTGGCAAGGAGGACAGGTTCGGGACAGGATAAGCCTTTGGCGTCAATTACTTTCATTTTTAGTTCCTTTCAATCTTATCGATATGTCTTATTGGCTGATTTTGGTTTTGGGCTTTTTTGAGTAGAAAAACCCGATCAGAATCATCAGTGCCAGGGCCACGATGACCGCGATGCGGCCGCCCGGTGTGGCACCGCCTCCTACCACAATGTGGGTGCCCTCTTCATAGACGTCGCCCGATGAGGCAAGTCCGAAGTTGTGGCTGACCGCGGCACCCACCAAGAGTCCCAGAACGGTGATGGCTGAGTCAACATTGCCTGTGCCGGTGAGGACGAGTTGGCGCATGGGGCAGCCGCCCAAAAGGACGGAACCAAATCCGACGACCATGAGGCCCAAAACGTTCCAGATCCACTGGCTGTGGGCGACAGGTTGATGGTAAAGGCCAAGGTTGAAACGGTTGGTCGCGATGTTAAACACGAAGGCGACGACGAGGATGCCGATATTGCCCCAGAAAAGGTGCAGGTCGCGGATCATGAAGACGTCGCGGATACCACCCGCCTGGCAGATGCGTGAGCGCTGAGCGAAGATGCCCAAGACAAAGGTGAGTCCGAGCGCGATCCAGATGGGGGCGCGCATGGATCCGGGTCCCGCCTCTGAGTAGGCGAGAAGGGGGGAAGAAACCGCCAGCATGATGAACAGTACCACCTGCAGGCCGGGCATAAAGGCGCCTTCAAAATTGTTGAGCTTGTGCGTGCGGCCAAGTGAAAAGCCGCGGCGTAAAAACAGTGTCCCGATATAGATACCGAGGACAAATCCGACAAGGCCGATCCATGCGTTCAGGTCGCCTGCCGCCATACGAAGGACCATGCGGAGCGGGCAGCCCAAGAAAACGAGCGCGCCGATCATGACGAGCGCTCCGAGGACGAAACGGGTCAAGGGCGAGGAGCCGCCTCTGGCGCGGAATTCTTTGGTCGCAAGCGAGATGGCAAAAGAACCCAAAATAAGGCCGATGATCTCAGGGCGTACATACTGAACGGGCGCTGCGGTGTGAAGCTTCAACGCCCCTGCCGTGTCGCGGATAAAGCACGCGATACAAATACCCATGTTGGCGGGGTTGCCGGTGATCACTAAGAGGATCGCGGCAAATCCGATCGCGGCTCCTGTCAAGAGCACCGCGAGTTTTGTTAATTTTTTCATTTCAAATTCTCCCAAATTATTAATCCATAATCGAGTCGCAAAGCGCGCTCGAGCATTGCCCGGCTGCACAACAGCCGACTTGTTCAAGGTTGAGTCGTTGGAATGGACCGTAGGTTAATGCGGATTAGTGGACTTTGATCGCGACCCCTTCGAAGGCTTTGACGCGCCCTATCACCCAAGCCCTTTCACCTTGCTCATGCATGGTCGAAAGGTAGGTTGTAGCGTCCTTTTCGGGCATTGCTAAGAGCAATCCGCCGGAGGTCTGAGGATCAAACATCAGATCACTCAAAGCCAAGGGTACCCCTTCATCAAATTGGACTCGATCACCGACAAAACCGCGGTTACGATAACAGCCGCCGGGCAGCATG
>Ga0123335_1000195_pt1 | contig 98048 bp, 76 predicted proteins | sample BiotimSIPDNA_2_FD_89707 | JGI IMG/M metagenome (GOLD analysis project Ga0123335, IMG submission 89707) | Anaerobic biogas reactor microbial communites from Washington, USA - Biogas_R2 time_0 SIP DNA | ecosystem: Engineered > Bioreactor > Anaerobic > Unclassified | place: Washington, USA... | reverse complement strand
GGGTATGGGCTATTCCTCGGTCATCTATCTGGCAGCGTTGACTGCGGTAGACCCAAGTCTATACGAGGCAGCGTATATCGACGGCGCGACGAGACTGCATAAGATTCGCTATATCGACTTTCCATCGATCCTTCCCACAGTCATTATTATGGCGATTTTGGGGTGCGGGAATTTGATGAGCGTCGGTTTTGAGAAAATCTATTTGATGCAGAATTCCCTGAACCTGAATTCCTCTGAAGTCATCTCCACCTATGTTTACAAGCAGGGAATCGATAACGCCAACTATTCCTACTCTACGACAGTCAGTTTGTTCAATTCCATTGTCAATCTGATTCTGCTGGTAACGGTCAACGGTATCGCAAAGAAAGTGAGTGAAACAAGCTTATGGTAAAGACCGCTGCTCAAAAACCGATGCGCATCCGTAGTTCTGCTGCAGATCGGATTTTTCTGACTTTCAATACGATATTCCTGACAATCATCATGCTCGTAATTCTCCTGCCGCTTCTGAATATTCTTGCTTCCTCATTTTCCGACACCCTGGCTGTCAACACCGGCAAGGTCTGGTTCTGGCCGGTCGGCTGGAATCTCAAAGGCTACAAGATGGTCTTTGAGTATCCTCAGGTTATGCGAGGTTATGCCAATACCATTCTCTATACCGTCTGCGGCTCTGCCTGCGGTGTATTCCTGACCTTTTTGGCAGCATACCCTCTTTCCCGCAAGGATTTCTTTGGGAGAAACCTGTTTATGGGGCTCATCACCTTCACAATGCTGTTTTCCGGAGGCTTAATCCCAAGTTATCTGCTGAATAAGAGCCTGGGACTGGTGGATAACCGACTCGTTATGATTATCCCAGGTTCTGTCAGTGCCATGAATGTCATTATCGCGCGCACCTTTCTGATGTCTAATATTCCGGATGAGTTGTTGGACGCCACGCGCATCGACGGTGCAAACGATTTTCAGTTTCTTACGCGTATCGTTATCCCGTTGTCTACAACGATTATCGCCGTTTTGGCTCTCTGGTACGCGGTGGGACACTGGAACTCCTATACCACAGCCATAATCTATCTGCGCACCGCATCAAAATACCCATTACAGGTCGTTTTGCGCAATATTCTGATTTTGTCACAGACCGCAGAGATGTTGATGGACACCCGCCAGCAAGCAGAATTTGCAGCGATGCAGGACCTGATCAAATACGCGTTGATTGTGGTTGCGAGTGTACCGATGCTGATTCTGTATCCGTTCTTACAGAAATATTTCGTTCGCGGTATCATGATCGGGAGCCTGAAGGGTTGATATTCAGTGTTATCCTCCAAATTGCGGCGCTTTTAGCGTTGCAGGAAGGATGGCAAAAACGTTTGTGAAGGAGAGCTTTTCCCATGCTGGAATTTCTGCATAAGAAAACTCAATTTCGGCAGATCCTTGCGACTTACTTTGCCGTCCTGACCATTCCCTGCGTTATCGCGCTGATTGTCTTTATCCATTCGGCGAATACCATTCATAATGATTTGGAACGGTCTCGCAGGATGGATTTCGACCGACGAGCGGAAACGCTGGCACTCTGCCTGAACAGACTGGAGACTTTTTCCTACGGATTTTCAAAACATCCGTCCGTAGTGCCTTTGCTCGACGCCTCACGCGAGGAAATCAATATGATCGACTTGCTGTTTAAAGATTATCCGAGCATCTATGCTTTTGCCCCGTTTCAGGATAAAGCGGTGCTGGATGTGCGTGCATTTTTCAACCGTTCCGGCATTGTTTATCAGACCGACGGATTCTTTGATACACAGAAGTGGCTGTACGATTATACGATCCACGGGCACCCCTATTCGGAGTGGATAAAATGGATTGAGGAATACGATGAATCGGGGATTCATTGCCGTGCGGAAACCTTTATGTTCACAAACGGAGTCAGCAGGGATGCTCTGGTATTCATCTACGCCATGCCCATCGGTTCCAGTGCCATAAAGCGAAACACTCTGTTCATTTCTTTGAGCAGAGACTATCTGATCTCCCTGCTCGTTGGAAATCAGGACACTTCACTTGTGGTCTATGACCCGGCAGGACATTTGCTTTTGACTGAAGGCATTCCGCACTCAGCAGCAGAAAACGGATATTGCGTTTATACTCTTGAATCCGCATATAACGGGTGGAAATTTGAGTGGAGCTACCCGGAATCATCTATTCTTTCGGAGCTTTCACCGACATTGACCGTCATCGGAATACTGGCGGTATTCCTTTTGATCGTAACGCCACTGATTGCCGTCATTTTCGCGTGGCAGCAGAACCGCCCGGTACGGGAGCTTGCCAGCATACTGAATACGGAGGTTCAATCAGATTCGGCTCGTAGTACCAATATATCGGAGCTTCCCGAAGCGGATGTGCCTGGTGCATTGGAGGTCGAGGAAAACTATGACGGAATCAAACGAAGTGTGGAAGCGCTTTTAGAACGCAAACGCAGCCTTGAGGATCGCGTCTCAGAGAATCATAATATGGTATATTCAGCCACGCTGGATAGGATTCTAAACAATAAGCTTCCGGCAGACAGCTCTACAGAAGCGCTTTTGCGTTCTATGGGCTTCCCGGTAGACACGACCTGCGTTTATGTTGCTGTCGTCAAACTCTATGACCTTGTTTCCTCCAAACGTCGAGAATCCCTTGAAAATCTGCAAATCCAGCATTCCGTACTGTTGGACAGTTTGCAAAATGTTCCAAATACCATTGTACATTCTCATTACAATAATGCGCTTTTATTGCTGATTTTTCAACGGACAAATGCGGATTTGCATAAACTGTTGGACAATCTGACAGCGGATCTTGCGCGTCGCGGACATAACAACATCCGCATCGGTGTTGGCGGCGTAGCGGAAAAGCTGTTCGATATTCATATCTCTTACGCACAGGCAAGACAGGCTATGTATCTGATGACTGGACAAAAAACTGTTGTCTATTATAACGAGCTTTCCAGCAAATCCTTTGGAAGCTTGTATTTTCCGCCGTTTGAAGAAGAAAAACTCCTGCGCTTGATTCACGCGGAACGCGGTGAGGAAGCAGTCAGCCTGTTGAAGCAGATTTGGAAACAAAATGAGCAAAACCATTTGAAGCCATCCATGATGAACATCCTGGCAGATTCCCTGCGACTTACGCTGATCAAAGCCCTGACAGATGGGTCACGCAGAAATACGGACTGTGAAGACCTGTTGGAAAATCTGATGCATCCTTATGGAATGGATTTTTCCGATTACAGCCTGACATGGCTTGTGGAAAACACACGCAAGGTTTCCGCATGTTTTGCCCAGGAGCAAAAGGGACGCGCTTACTATCTGATACAAGACGTGACGAAGTATCTGGAATCCTTGTATACTGACCCGGCGATTTCCTTGTCCTCCGTTGCAGAGCGGTTCAATGTTTCGGAAACCTATCTGTCTCATCAGTTTAAGGAACAGACAGGAGAAAACTTTGGAAGTTGTCTGGAACGTATTCGACAGGGACAAGCGCATGTTCTCCTGACGCAGACCGCACTTTCTATTGAAGAAATTGCGCAGAAAATCGGCTACAGCAATGCAAATACCTTCCGCAAGGCGTTCAAACGCTTTCATGGGGTGAATCCCGCGGAATATCGTCAATGGGCGTCCGATAAATAACCATAATGGGGGATACAACCATGTCCAAGCTGTATATCTACCCGGAGAATCCACCGGATGAAAACACAATTGCTGCGTTTCGTTTCATCGACGACCTTTGCAGACCCGTCCACGAACGCTGCCCCGTTGGATATGATCCCGCCGCCGTGCCACCGGATGGTTCGCTGTCACTGACGCAGGGTATCGACTTCATTCCGGAATTTCCTGACCCGCAAAACAATCTGGAAACCGCATATGCAGATTTTCAGGATTTTCTGCGGGTAACGGATCTTAAAAACGGGAAAATACCGTTGAAGCTAATTTTTCATACGGACTTAGACAGAGAGACACATACGGTAGACATAACTCCTAACGGAATCTGTTTAACCGCAGGCGATACAGAAGGAATTCGCCGGGGGCTGGTCTGGATCGAAGACGAGATCTGTCGTTCTGGCGGTCCATGGCTGAAAATCGGGAGTATCACCCGCCGCGCCGTTATTTGCACCCGTATTTCCCGCTGCTTTTACGGCCCCATCAAGCGTCCGCCCGCGAACCGTGATGAACTTGCGGATGACATAGATTATTATCCCGACAACTATCTGAACCGTTTGGCGCATGATGGTACGAACGGACTCTGGCTGACAATTTCTCTGCGGGAACTTCTGCCGTCGAAAATTGTTCCGGAATTTCAGCCTGGGGAGGAAGGACGGCGCAAGCTTGAAAAGCTAAGAAGAACCGTCCGGCAATGTCTGCGCTATGGCATTAAAATATACGCTTTCATGATCGAACCGCGCTGGTTGGATGACGATGAACCTGCTGCATTGAACAATCCGGAAATCTGCGGACTACATGAAGGAAGGCAGTATGCGTTTTGCACATCATCCGAACAGGGAAAAGCATATCTGCATGAAGCATTCACTGAGCTCTTTTGTCAGGTTCCTGGACTTGGCGGTGTAATTGACATCACAGTCGGAGAGCGCATGACGCATTGTTGGTCCGGATGTTCACGTGAAAACCGTGGTCTGGACTGGGACGGTACGGAATGCCCGCGCTGTAAGGACATGGAACCCGCACAGGTGTTAAAATCCAATCTTGAAATCATTGAAAAGGCGATTCACGGAGTTGACCCGGATGCGGAGTTTATCTCGTGGCCGTATTCGCAGTGCGGCATCTGGGGTGAGGAAAAAACGGAAGCTTCCGCGGCTTTGACCCCGTCCGGAGTTTGTCACTGCTTTAACTTTGAGACCTCAGGCCGTACAGAACAGCTTGGGAAAACCTGTTATGCCGGAGATTATTGGCTTTCCTATATCGGTCCAAGTCAGCTTTACCGCAGAATCGCCGACGCTGTTCCAAAGAAAAAAGGTGCACGGCTGTTTGCAAAGATTCAGGTCGGCTGTTCGCATGAGGTAGCGACCGTGCCTTTCGTTCCGGTGCCGTCCAAGCTGTACTATAAGTATAAAGCGATGCATGAGCTGGGTGTTTCCGGTGCGATGCAGTGTTGGTACTTCGGCAGTTATCCGTCTGCGATGACAAAGGCGGCAGGGGAGCTGTCCTTCACGCCGTTCCCGGAAAGTGAAGATGCGTTCCTGGCACATCTTGCGAAGATCCGCTGGGGCAAAGCTGCGTCTGCCGTTGTCCGCGCATGGAAATACTTTTCCGAGGGATATGGAAATTATCCTGTCGTAACGGTCATGGGATACTACGGCCCGATGCACGACGGTCCGGTGTGGCCGCTGTACCTAGAACCCGCGAACCGCCCGCTGTCTCCGTCGTGGAGACTGACCTATTCCACATCCGGAGACAGGATCGGGGAGAGCTTCTATTATTTGCATTCGCTGAACGATATTCTGTATCTGACAGGCGAGATGACACGGCTGTTTGACATGGGCGACGCAGTGCTGGAGAGTCTGGATGATTGCTACCGAGAAGATCCGGACTGCGCGGGGGATTTGCGCGTCTGTCGTGCATTGACGCTGCAGTTTAAATCCGCGAACAATATTTTCCATTTCTACGCTCTGCGCGAAGAAATGGCGTTCGGCTGCAACGTTGACCGGATTTCCAACCTGAACCTGATGCGCGAAATCGTACTCCGTGAACGCGCAATTTCCGAGGAGCTTTGTGACCTATGCGAACAAGATGGCCGCTTGGGCTTCCATTCGGAGGCGGAGGGGTACAAATATCACCCGGCCAAGCTGCGTTGGCGAATTGCGCAGCTTGATACACTACTTTCGGAAGATTTCCCGGCTTTGCGAAAGCGCTTGGAGGAAGGCTTGGAGCCGTTTCCGGAATACTGCGGAGAATCACCGGAATACAAGAATTATCACGCACCGTATCTTGAAAACAATGCGGAGGTGTGGAATCAGGTGCCTGAGCGCCGCGATTTTGTGCGCGATGAAAATTCCGAAGAAGATTTCGATACTGCATGGCAGGCATTCCACAATGGAAAGACGCTGTTTTTCCGCGTCCGCTGTAAGGGCGGGGACGCGAGGGATCGGGTGGAGCTGCGTATGGAACCGCGATCACTATGGTGGTATCCGGCGACGATCATCGACCGGAACGGGATATGGCGCGCATATGAGCCGTCGCTTTTTGAAGATTATGGACTGACAGAGAGAGATTTGGAGCGTCATGTGACGGTACGGGAGACCTCGGACGGCTGGGAAACAGTTGCAGAGGTACCGCTTACAGCCATCTGGCGAGATGACCGCCGAAACCCTTTGCGTCTGAACATTTTGCGCCGTCGTTATGATATTCCGGGCATAGCTCAGAACAAAAACGAACATTCAAAGGAGGCCACCGCAAACTATGTTCCGCGCGGAGGAGTTTTCAAATGGGTGCGCCGTGACCCAATTATTCCGGAATACCCCCGTCTGATATACACTGCGCAGAACACGCAGGAGGTTGGGTATCTGGTGTTCGATGACTGACAGGCAACGAGATAAAACGGAGGAAAAGGATATGATTGTCAAACCCGGAATCCCGGAGAACCTGAAATGGTTTGCTCAGGCACGTTTTGGCATGATGGTGCATTTTGGACTTTACGCACTCCACGGACGTGGGGAATGGGTCATGTATCGGGAGAATATCCGCAAGGAAGAGTACGAAAAGCTTGCCGAAAGGTTCAATCCAAACCTGTTTAATGCAGAGGAGTGGGTGGAACTGGCTACTCGAAGCGGCTGCCGTTATATAACCTTTACCGCAAAGCATCACGATGGTTTCTGCATGTATGATTCTGCCTGTACTGACTATAAAATAACGAATACCCCGTTCGGACGTGACCTGATGCGCGAACTGATTGATGCATGTCACCGCCACGGAATGCGCATTCTGATTTATTATTCTCAGCCGGACTGGCATCACATCAATTATGTCCATCATGCCGGCGCGTTTAAGGATTTGACCTACACTCCAACAGGACAGCAACCGGATTGGCCGAAATACAAGGAATACCTTTTCTATCAGGTCGAGGAAATCTGCGCGAATTACGGGCAGATCGACGGCATTTTCTTTGATGGTTCCCATAAGACCGTGGAAGAATGGGGCGGACAGGAGCTGTATGCGCTAATCAAGCGCTATCAGCCCAATGCGGTTGTCAATGACCGTGCGCGTTTTGGTGATTTCTTCACACCGGAACGCGAGGCGGTCGAAAACATTGACCGGGAGTTGGGCTACCATTTTCTGCTGGAAATCTGCACCAGTGTGACTAAAAAGGGCTGGGGTTATGTTACGGACGTTGAACGAACCAGCGTGACTTACCATCTCGAACAGATGGTCAAGGCGGCACGTATCGGCTGCAATTATGCGTTAAATGTTGGCCCGGCGCCGAACGGTACGATTCCTTTGTATTGTCGAGAAGTCTTTGATATCATTGGTCATTGGATGAATCGTCACAGCGAAGGATATATCGGCACGGAGGCGGTTTTCCCGCATCTGCCGGAGGAACGTTATGTGATGATGAAGCGGGACCATTATCTCTATTTGTTTTGCCTCAAATGGCCGGACAGCGAAATACTGCAAATCCCCGGTATTCACAATACCTGTTTATCTGTGCGGTTATTGTCCACAGGGGAGGCCATTCCATTTGAGCGCAGAAACGGTGAACTGACCTTATTGAAACTGCCGCTTCTGCCGCCGGACGGGCTGATTCAGGCGTTTCGTTTGGAACTGGACGGCGAGCCGGAAATCGACGAGGTATCACCGAAGATTGAGATTGCGAAGTATACACAACTGGCAGAACATACTGTGTTGGCACCCGAAAAAGCCTTTATGGAAGGGTACGGTGTAAAAGGCGTAAAGTTGAAGGTCATTGAGACAGAGACTGCTGAACAGACGGATGGTGAAGCCGGGAAAGAATCTGCTCTTCCATTGAAGCAGATCGGGGGCTGGATGACTCCTGAGCAAAAAGCGATCTGGTACGTGGATGCAGAGCGGGAAACTGATGCAGTTTTGACACTCATCGTCTGGTTGGATCGTGATTATGAAAATGCTCAGGCTGAAATATTCGTAAACGATACGGTCATCCGACGCGATGTTCCGCCTTTCTCCGCTTCCAAAGCTGTTCCGATTTCTTTTGGGAGAGTGCATCTGAAATCCGGTAAAAATCGTATAGTGCTCCATGCAAGCCGACTTCTGTGGGGCTACAAATTTCCAAACGTCATCGAGATAAGTCTTGATAGGCTTTAAGAGTAAGATGACCATTATTATTTCCTGTAATTATATAGGTTGCCCACGGAGGATTGAGCCATTTACATATCCCGACTCATATCCTCCGTGAGCAAACTTGCATGATGAAACTGTCGCACTTAGCCGCCCCTTCCTTATCGGAGGGGGTTTTATTTATGCTGTGTGTGGTGCGCAAAAACATGCTTGCTTTTTACCGGAAAAACTGGTATAATTGGGAACGAAACGAAGAGATATGTCCGGCACAGACATAGTTCCTGCGGCGCGTCAGGCTTTATAAATCTCAGAAAAGAACGCCTTCTCCCAGGCGTCGGCGATGAGGCGGTGACCGGCAGCAGACGGGTGGACGCCATCGGGGAGCCAATGGGCAGCGGGTGCGCGGGTACAGGCTTCATCGAACATCTGCTGCAGCGGTACGAAGACCTGTCCGTACTTTACGGCGATGCGGCGGACGGCGGCGGCACGGAGGGGCACCTCGGTATGGAACAGCTCCCAGCCTTCATCGGTGGACTTGCCGGGCAGCACGAACGGCTCGAGCAGCAGCATGCGGATATTGAGGAATCGCTCGATGGTATCGGAGACGAGCATATCGTAGACACGCTCAAAGCGTACCGCGTCGACGCCGTTGCCGTTCTGTTCGTGCCAGACGTCGTTGACCCCGATGAGAACGCTGAGGACATCGGGCGAGAGGTTCCAGATATCGCATTTGATGCGCGCGTAGACGTCGACAATACGGTTGCCGGAGATGCCGCGGTTGATGAAGGAGAAAGCATTGGGATATTTGGCGCCGAGGTCGCCGGTGACCATGAGCGGATAGCCCTGGCCGAGGGATGCGGTGCTGCCGTTGGTGGTATTGCGGCCGACGTCGGTGATGGAGTCGCCCTGGAACAGGATGACCATGTGATGAACACTCCTTTCTGTAGATGCAGCGTGAGAACATGCTGTATTATACCACATCCGCTGCGAGATGGCAATATCTTTCCCGTTATCCGCATGCTGCAAGCCAACCCGCCGCGGCAGTTTACTCCGATATATCCCATCTCTTATCATGAGCGAAAAGGAGCAACAACAAGTGCGCACGAAAAAAGGCATTACCCTCTATGACGCGTTCGTTCCGGTCTGGTTCTTCGTCGCAATCCCTGCAGCATGGCTCGTACTGCTGCCGGTCAACTTCATCACCGACAGCATCGTCCTTTGGTTTGCCGCGAAGGCGTTCGACGTCCGTGACATCAAGGCTCTGTGGAAGTCATGCATCGTGCGGGTATTCTTGGTCGGATTCGTCGCGAATCTGATCGGTGCGCTGTTCCTTTTTCTCTCACAGGGATATTTCGGCGAGTGGTGGTACGAGTACATCACAACGCCTGTTGCGCTCAATCCGCTGGACAACATATACGCACTGGTCTTCACGGTCCTTGGTGTAGTCGTCGCGGGCGCGGTGGGGTATCTGCTCAACCGCAAGCTGTCGTTCAAGCGCACGCAGATTGAGGAGCGCGCAAAACGCAACATCTCGCTGGCGCTCGCAATCCTGACCGCGCCGTTCCTGTTCCTGATGCCCAGCCGCAGCTTCTACGACCCGGAGACGCCGCTGTATACCTTTACCAACCACATCGTCTGGGCGGTACGCTATGCCTGCGACGTGACACCGGTGAAGGGTGCGGTGACCGAGGGTGCGCCGCTGACCTACGCGGACGGTTTCCTCACGTCCTACGCGCTTGCCGACGCGATCAACCACGCAAGGCCCGCAAACTCCACCATCACGCGCGATCCGGACTACACGATGGTCTTTTATAACCCCGAGGATGAGACCGACACGGGTCTTTTCGCGGAGATGTGGTTCACCGCAGAGAACCTCGCGGTATTTCGAATCGACGGCAAGTGGTATCTTGCGGACGAGTACGACACCGAGCAGGTGAGGCTTGCACTGGCGGGCGAGCTGACGTATACACCGCCGGAAGAAGATGCTGCAGATGTCCCGTCTGCAACGACGGCGGTATGACGATCCTTGAGACGCGGACACTGAAGCTGCTCGGGGAGAGCGTACCGGAACCGGGGCTGCCGCGTACGCCGTATGTGCTGACATGTACGCACGGCAATGAGACGATCGGGACAGTCGGGCTGTATCCGGTCTATTCGGGTGACTCTGCATATGCGGGTGACACGGTGCTGCCGGAGAGTTATACGTTATTGCACGATCTCCCGACGGTGTACGCGGACGAGGTGACGGGGCTGTTCCTGCGGTTCATACCGCACCGCTTCGGAATTACCCGCGTGGACGGGTACGATACGGTGTTCCGGCATCTCCCGGGCGATATGTACACAGGCGATGCGGTGACGCTAAAGGTCATGCGCCGCAATCTTTCGGACATCAAGCGCGGATGGACGGCAGCACTGCACTTCGACATTCTCGCAAACGGAACACGCGTGGGGATCTGCTCATTGCGCACGGGGTACAATGAGGCGCTTTTTTACTCAGGGCATTTGAGCTACACCGTCTTCCCGAAGTACCGCGGGCATGGCTATGCCGCCGACGCTTCCTGTGTAATGACGAAGCTGGCGGCGGCATACGGAATGCCGAGCGTGACAATCTGCTGCGTACCGGAGAATTCTGCATCACGCGGGACGGCACGGAAGGCGGGGTTTGCGTATACCGGCGTGTCTCCCATCCCGCCGACGCTGTCGTTGTACAGCGAACGGTGTCATGAGAGCTGCCGCTTCATCCGTTTCACCGACATGTGACGGGAATGTTTCGGGCGTGATCGGCGCAGGCGGACCTACAGGTCTGCGGATTCCAGCAGCTCGCGTTTACAGTCGATCTGATACAGCGGGCCGTCGGCATACTCGATCTCGCCGATCTGGTTGTCGTACGGGTCGGAACGGGTGTGACGTTTGGGCGGGTCGAAGTCTGTCTGAAATGCGTCGCAGGTCGCCATCCGCTGCGGGTCGGAGCTGCGGGCGTAAAAGTCATGCCGCACCGTATCCCCGTCGAGCCACGAGCTGCCGCCGCGCGCGGGGTCGGCGTAGAGCCAGCCGTAAGGATCAGCGCAGTAGCGTGCCCAGTCATGACTCCCGACGCGTCCGTTCTTGAGCGTCATGCCGGACTGCCACCGTGCCGGGACTCCGGCAATCCGGCACAGCGTGATGAACAGCAGCGCCTGCACGCCGCAGTCACCGCGCCGGTTCAGCGCCGCGAATTCCGCGATGCTCTCGATGCACAGATAATTGCGCATGTAGGAATACGCGACGTTTTTCGTAATGTAGTCGTAGATGCGCCGGGCGATATACAGCGGCCGTGTCTCATCGCCGACGATTTCCCGGCAAAGCGCGCGGAGGTACGGCGTGAAGCGGATATGCGGAAACTGTTCGGCGAGGTCGGAAGGCTGCACATTAGGGCATGGTACCTCGATACCGCCATCCGCCGGATGATAGATCTGTGCGGCGTCGAAGGAGTAGTCGACAAAGAAGCGCATTCCGATACGACAGACCGTCTCGAAGCTGACAGTACGCTGCAGCGCGTCGGAGACATAGCCGCCGGGAGTCATGTCATGGATGACAAGATTGGTCTGCGCACCATCCGGCGAAAGCGCGTCGGTACGCGGCAGAGGGATATGTACAAGAATCGGCTGACCGTCGCGCATATCCCCGGGACGCGGCGCGATTGTGTGTCGAATGCGGTGGCACATCTTGCGGGAACCCGTTTCGAGCAGCTTCGTGAGTGCCGGGTCAGGCGTCGGGGTCGGCAGCGGAGTATTCTCCTGATGCCGCAGCGTGCGCATCGCGTTGAGAAACAGGCTGTCGGCGCAGTCCTCGTGGAAGCGCAGCTCACCGTTGACGAGCCGCCAGTCTGCGCGGCCGTCGGACATCACGCGGTCGATATCGGCGTTCGTCGCTTCGGGAGCCTGTACGTGCAGAAGTTCCAGAAGCGTCTCACGGGTCACCGTGAACTCCAGCGGCATCCGCGCGGCGATCTCGTCCTCCAGCTCCAGCCGCTCTCTGAGAGCGGCATCGGGCGAACGGGCGAGCCATTCGCGGATGAGCGCGCGCTCACGGTCGAAGTACCCGGCGAACTTGAGCGTCTCGATTCCCTCCGGCAGCGCACACAGATACGCCTCGGGTCTGATGATCATGGATATTCCCTCCTGTAGATCGGGTGGGTACAGTATAACAGGAAGTCTCTATAAAGGCAAGCGGTTTTCCGGAAAATAACCGAATATTCGGAAGAGGAGATGTCTTATGTCCTATTTGAATCATCTGCGTGTGCTTGACCCGTTCGACGAGTCTCTGGATGACCGGCGCATCGCGAAGTTTGTCAACACCAACACGCCCATTCCGTTCACCTCCTACGCGACGCTCGCAGACTGGGAAGCCCGCCGCGAGAAGCTGCGCATCCGGCTGCTTGTGTCGGCCGGACTCTACCCGTACCCCGAACGCTGTCCGCTCGACGCGAAAATCTTCGGACGCCTGACGTTCGACGGTTACACCGTTGACCGCGTGATCTTTACGTCGCGTCCCGGCCTGCACGTCACGGGCAACCTCTATCTTCCGACCTGCGCGGGGAAGGTGCCGATGGTGCTGTGCCCGCACGGCCATAACATGCTGGGCAAGAACCGTGACGACGACATCATCTCGGTACCGCAGCGGTGCGCGTCACTGGCACGGCTGGGGATGGCGGCGTTCTCGTATGACATGATGGGATACGGGGACAGCGTGGAGCTTGCGCACCGGTACAGCGGAATGAAGAATGACCTGTGGCTTGAGCAGCTCTTCGGCGTACAGCTCTGGAACAGCATCCGGGCACTCGATTTCGTCGAGACGCTGCCGGAGGTGGACGCGTCGCGCATCGGCTGTACAGGCGAGTCCGGCGGCGGGACGCAGACCTACGCACTCACGGCGGTGGACGAACGCGTGAAAGCCTCGATGCCGGTGAACATGGTCAGCAACGTGTTCGGAGGCGGCTGTTACTGCGAAAACGCACCGCTGATGCGCATCGGGACGCACAACGGCGAGTTTACCGCATTGGCCGCTCCGCGCGCGCTGTGTCTGGTCGGATGTACGCAGGACTGGACGGTACGGTTGCGCGAGGAAATCTATCCCGGCATCCGTGAGATTTATGAGCTGTACGGTGCGTGGGACAAGGTTTTCTGGTTCTACGACGACGCGCCGCACAACTACAACGCCCGCGCGGTCGCGGCGGCTTGCCGGTTCTTCGGACGGGAACTTCTCGGCATCGACGTACCGCTCGATTATAAAGTGGCAACGCGGGACATCTACGGAAACGCGGACGCGCTGCGCGTCCTCACGCCGGAGAATGACCACGGCGTGAGGAAGATTGACGAGCACGCGTTCTTTGAGGCAGGCGTCCGGGAGCGTTCGGGGCGTCCGGTGACCGATGAGCAGTACCGCGCGGCGATGGATATCGTAACGGGTGTGGAGCCGTGTACGCCTGAGGTCTCCCACGAGAGCACGGAGACGTATGACGGCGTGACGGTGCGCACGGGTTTATTGAACGTCGCATACAACGGCGCGCAGTTTCCGTTCGCGGTGGTAAATCCGGCGGGAAAGCGGTGTGTGCTGCTGCTGCATCCGGACGGCAAGCGTGCGGCACTTGCATCTTCCGAGACGGCCTCCTATCTCGCGCAGGGTTACGCGGTGGCGGCGGGGGACCTGTTCCTGACCGGCGAGTACCACACGCCCTTCGCTCACGCAGGCCGCGACTTCACGAAAACAACGCATAAGGGGCCATGGGGGGAGCGTACGCACTTTACCGTCTACAACTACACCGACGCCGCATACCGGGTACAGGATGCCGCGGCACTGTGCGCATACCTGCAAGGGCAGTACGATCTGACGGTGATCGGCTTATCCGACTGCGCACCGATCGCCGCTGCTTTAAAGACGTACACCGATGCGGAGGTACGCTATGACCTCACGGACTTCACGACGACGGAGGATTACATCGAACGCTGTTTCATCCCGGGACTGCTGGCATACAATCCGCAGTGGGTGAAGGACATCGGATAACCGTTTTTAAGAAGCGCCGGAATGATTCCTGTTTGGCGGGCATACCGGAACCGTACACTGAAACCAACGGATATGAAGGAGGAGAATACATGAGCAGGACATTGGTGGCGTATTTTTCGGCAAGCGGCGTGACGGCAAAGACCGCGAAGCTGCTTGCGGATGCGGCAGGTGCGGACCTCTACGAGATCAAAGCGGAACCGTTGTACACAAAGGCCGACCTCGACTGGAGGGACAAAACAAGCCGCAGCACGCTTGAGATGAACGATCCGATGTCGCGTCCTGCGATAGCGGAGCCGTGTGCAAACCTTGCGGCATACGATACGGTATTCGTCGGCTTCCCGATCTGGTGGTACATCGCACCGCGCATCATCGAGACGTTCCTGGAGAGCTATGACTTCACGGGCAAGACGATCATCCCGTTCGCGACCTCCGGCAGCAGCGGGCTGGGCGATACGGAAAAGGTGCTGAAGAAGTGCTGTCCGAAAGCTGTGTGGAAGCCCGGGAAGCTCCTGAACGGCGCAACAAAGGCGTCTGTTGCCGCGTGGTTGAAGGAACTATAATATTTCGGATACGGCAAAAAACCGGTGTACCTCTTGTCAGGTACGCCGGTTTCTGGTATAATGACGGTATCAATCACACGGGGTCAGACGATGCACTCCGCTATAAGAGGTATAAACGGATGAAACTGATCACATTGGGAACCGCGCACGGCAATCCGACATACTGCCGCAACTGTACGTCAACGCTGCTTCAGTTTGACCACGACCTGTATCTGGTGGATGCGGGAGGTCCGCCGCTCGCGACGCTGACCAAGCTGCGGATGACGCCGCCGATGAATCCGGAATACCGGCTGCGCGGGGTGTTCATCACGCACGCGCACAACGACCACATCGGGGGCTTGCCGGACGTACTGAAGCACTGCGTGAAATACCCGCAGAAGCCCGCCGTGTTCATCCCGGACGCCGCCGCCGTTGAGCCGTTATGCACATGGGTGAGCACAATGAGTGCGGCGTTCCCGAAGTCGGGGATTGTCCCGCAGGTTACACACGAGGGCAATCTCTACCGCGATGAGCACATCGCCGTGCGCGCAATCCGCACCGCGCACATGGACTGGTCGTACGCGTATGAGTTCACATACGACGGGGGTTCTGAAGGACGCGAAGGGCGGCTGCTGATCACGGGTGACCTGCGCGCCGATCTCGCGGACTTTCCGGTACTCACGGGACACTATACGGCGATCATGGTGGAGACGACGCACTATACAATCAAGACGGAAAACCTTGCCCGGATGCGGGAAATATTGCTGCACGCGGATACGGAACAGGTTATTTTTGCGCATGTGTATGACCTTTGGCATGGCGACGGGGAGCAGACACTGCTGGACTACTTCGCCGCGCTGCCGTATAAAAAGAGCGTCGCGCATGACGGGGACGTATACAGCCTGTAGTCAAAAAGACCGGGGCGCGGATAGCCGCACCCCGGTCTCATGTTATGTCAACTCTTCATCGCGCGCATGGCGTTGAGAATGGCGAGGACGGTAACGCCGACGTCTCCGAAGACGGCGAGACTCATCGGCGTGTAGCCGAGCGCGGCGAGTATGAGAATGACGGCTTTAACTGTCAGCGCAAAGACGATGTTCTGGCGGGCGATGGCAATGGTGCGGCGGGAGATACGAACGGCGTCGGCGAGTTTCATGAGGCGATCGTCCATGAGAACGACATCGGCGGCCTCGATTGCGGCGTCGGAGCCGATCGCGCCCATCGCGATTCCGATGTCCGCGCGGGCGAGCACGGGCGCGTCGTTGATGCCGTCGCCGACAAACGCGAGCGTCCGATCCTTTGCGCGCGTGGTGAGCAGCCGTTCTACTTCCGTGACTTTATCCGCCGGCAGCAGCTCCGCGCGGTACTCGCTCAGCCCGAGCATATGTGCGACATGCCGACCGACCTCCTCACGATCGCCGGTGAGCATGACCGTCCGCGTGACGCCGAGATGGTGGAGTGCGGAGACGGCGGAGGCGGCGTCCTCCTTGACCTCGTCGGAGATGACAATATGACCCGCATAGACGCCGTCGATGGTCACATGCAGAATGGTGCCGACATGGCTGCATTCAGTCCATTGAACGCCGCATGCATCCATCATAGCCGCATTGCCGACGCAGACACTGTAGCCGTTGACCTGTGCACGGATGCCCTGACCGGGAATTTCTTCGACGTCGGTAACGCTGCAGTCGTCGGCCTCATCGGGATAAGCCTGACGCAGGGAGACGGCGATGGGGTGGGTGGAGAAGCGTTCAACGTGGGCGGCAAGATGGAGCAGATGGGACTCGTCACAGACCTCGGGATGGACGGCTGTGACCCGGAAGACGCCGTGGGTGAGGGTGCCGGTCTTATCGAAGACGACGGTGCCGACGCGTGCGAGGGCCTCCATAAAGCCGGAGCCTTTGATGAGGATGCCGCGCTTTGAAGCGCCGCCGATGCCGCTGAAGAACGTGAGGGGTACGGAGATAACAAGCGCGCAGGGGCAGGATACGACGAGGAAGGTGAGCGCACGGTGGAGCCATACAGGGAAGGATGCGGAGAAATCACCTGACAGCAGCGGCGGGATGAAGGCAAGCAGCACGGCTGCACCGACGACAGCGGGCGTATAGACACGCGCAAACTTGCGGATGAACGTCTCGCTGCGGGACTTATTCTCAGCGGCGTTCTCGACGAGCGCGAGGATTTTCGAGGCGGCGGACTCCCCGAACACCTTCGTGACGCGTACACGCAGCAGGCCGGTGAGGTTGACGCAGCCGGAGAGGACGGTATCGCCCGGTGTGACATCGCGCGGCAGGCTCTCACCGGTGAGCGCGACGGTGTTGAGGGCAGAGGAGCCGTCGAGGATGACGCCGTCCATCGGAACCTTCTCGCCGGGGCGGATGACGACGATTTCACCGACCGTGACGGTATCCGGGTCGACGGTTATAATGCTGCCATTACGTTCGACGCTCGCGCGGTCGGGACGCAGATCCATCAGACCGATGACGGATCGGCGGCTGCGCCCCTCAGCGATTTCCTCGAACAGCTCTCCGATCTGGAAGAACAGCATGACGAAGACAGCCTCAGCGCACTCGGGCTGTGCGGCGGGCAGGAAGCCTATGACGAGTGCGCCTACGGTTGCGACAGCCATCAGGAAGTTCTCATTGAGGAAGCTGCCCTCGCGTATGCCCTCGACGGCCTCCCAAAGCACGTCGTACCCGACGACGAGGTAGGCGGGGAGGTACAGCAGCAGCTCTGCCCACATCGGCGGGGTGATGATGCGGACTGTGACATACGCCGCCGTCAGCAGCACGGCGGACACGAGAATACGCAGGAGTCTGACGCGGGAATCCCGACCCATATGGAAACCTCCGCAGATGTTTTTATATGAGCGTTCATTCAAAAGTGTTTCTATTATACATGAACAAGTGCTCATCTGTCAAGAGATATTTCGGGTCGCGTCGTATTTTATATGCAGTTTTATATCAGTGTCATTAGAGATTATGTCTACTACTGTGTTGAAAACGACTGTCGTGCAGGACGAAAAGAGGGCAGATATGGAGGATAAAGGTTGGCTCAGAAAATAAAAGATGTTTTATTGGCTTTACCTCTTGACTTTTTTCGAAAAATGAGTATAATATTAATTACGCTCAGCGAGAGCAAAACACGAAATTAAATGCGGACACTTAGCTCAGCTGGAAGAGCACCTGCTTGACGTGCAGGGGGTCAGGGGTTCAAGTCCCTTAGTGTCCACCAAAAATACCACGTAAAAATCATTTTTACGTGGTATTTCTTTTTTAATCTTCTATGGGGATATCGTAATATGCGGCGTTTTCATTTCTGTGTGGTGTTTATCGCAGCGCTATTGCGGCGTAGGAGGAAAGCTTCTCGAGGTACAGGATCGCTCCGGTCGCGGTCGATTCAAACCGCAGTCCGCCGGTATCCGCGTCCGGCGTATGCAATGCAGCCTGGGAAAGCGGCTTTTCGAGGAACAGTTCGATTTTCAGATGCTCCTGCGGCAGCAGACGGCGGATCGGACGCTCCATCTCTCCGGTTTCATTGATGAGATGCAGGACAAACCCGTCCTGAGCTTTCCGCAAAACCATTTCGACGCTTCCCGCGGCATTTGTTTCGAGAAGACTACGCGTGTTCAACCGAACGGCAGCTTCCAGAAGCTCCCGGTGGTCGGGATTTGCCTCTTTGAAGTAATCCTCACAGAGCGTTTCGGCGAAATACACGCATTTCCCCTTGCCGTAGGGATGCTCCCAGACGGTCGGGAACCATTCCTCCGGAAGTTCGCTGTACCGGCTGGGCATCGCCGCGCAGGATTCTGCATATACCTTTGCTTCCTCCGTCGGGACCGCTTTCAGTACAAGAGATGCCGACGGCGTAAACTTCCATGAGAGGTCGTTTGTCAGGGCAGCTTCCTCTGTCTTGCGGCGGTATCCGCTTCCGCTGAGCGTATACGTTTCAAAGCCGTTCAAAGACCGAATCCCGGCAAGGTCCGCAATCAATGAAGCGTTCCGAAGCTTTCCCCGCGCGTCATACATTCCGGAATCGTAGGTCGCTATAACTGTTCCTCCGGACTGCGCGAAAGCGTGAAGCTTTTCCGAAACGCTCTCACGCATACAAGCGTAGGTCGGCAGGATGACCGTATCCATCGTATCCAGTGCACCTTTTTCCACAGCTTCTTCATCCAACACGACAAACTGCAAATGTGCGCGGGTCAATATCTCAAAAGCACCCAGGAATGCGTCGGAATGATTGCCGTGCGGGAGCTTTTCGACGTTTTCAATCTTTTCCGCGCTGGTGAAATCCGTCTTTTCCACGCTGGAAGCATAGTAGTTCGCGCTGTCCTGAGACCAGAGGAGAGCGATACGGGCCTGCTGACGGGTGTCGGCGTACAATGCGCGGTTTTTGTGCAGGAAACGGTTCCAGCGGACTGCTTCTCTGCCTCCCGGGGTGTCCATCTGCTCTGCGGGGCCGTGGATGCCGTACCAGACACTCGAGCCGTTAGCGACCGACTGCGCGTAATACATCCCTGTCTCCGGCGCGGTGTGCATATAGTACGACCAAGGCTTATAGTCGCCGGCAATGAAGATGACGGTCGGACGCCCCTCCGCCTGCGTTTCGATCATCTTGGCCATCGGCGAAACCGGCCAGAGTCGGGACCCGCGGTTGACCCAGACAAAGCCGCCCTCCGCGCCGAGCAAATCCACGCTTTCCAAAAGCGCTCGGGTACGGCTGCCGGTCACGTCCGCGCGAAGAGCTGAGTTGTTGATGTAGATGAACAGCTTCGGGTTGACCTCCAGCATGACCTTGCGGGTCTCCTTCAGGAAATCCGCGATGACCGCGACATGGTACTCCATAATTTCGGCGCGGCTCGCGTCAAAGAGATCCCTGCCGTATCTGCGGCGATAATCTGCCTGACAAGCCATGCAGTAACAGCAATCCTGACGCATGATCGGCCCGTCGAGGAAAATTCCGTCAATGGCGTGACGACAGAGCTTGCGCAGCTCTCCCCAGAAGTGTTCCTTCCAACTGCTGTTGAGACAAACGTAGTTCGTAATCTCGTAGGCCAGCGGGGCATTCCCGCTGCGGTCGATCTGTGCCCAGTCGGGATGAATCGCGGCCACTTCCAACGAGAAGCAGTGAATGTTCAGATACATGATTTCCCTGATGCCCAGTCTGTGCGCTTCGGCAAGGTAGGTATCGAGCTTCGCGCCATGCGTTTGGTCATTATACCATGCCCATTGGCCGTCCGCGGTGAGGTGCAGAAGCTGTTCCGTGTCAAAATCGTTTGCCGCAACATGATTGCGCAGAAGCTCCAGCGATTTGTCCAGCGTTTCGTTATTTGCGTATTGCAGAGCGGAAATCAGCATCAGTTCATTTTTCAGATTCATATAGAATGCCACCTTTTTTGAAAGAATCCGCCGGAGATTCCTGAAAATCCACGGCGGATTCGATATTTCAACGGGGTTTCAAACGTTGAGCGGTGAGAACTTACTTCTTGTATACCTCGTTCACTTCGTCGGTAATCTGCTTGCCGCCTTGAGCAAGCCAATCCTCGACGAACTGATCAAAGGCATCGACGGGCTGAGCACCGGTGATGATGTCAGTGAACGTGGTGCTGCGCAGGGTATCCAGGTCGGTGATGTACTCCGACTCGGAAGGCATGATCAGCTGCTTTACGTTGATGGTGGTCTGATAATGCGCAACCGTGGAGTTTGCAAAGTCATACTGATACTTCTGAAGCTTCTGATAATGGATCATGGACTGAACCGGGCAGAAGCAGTTGGAGCAGCCGATGGAAGCGGAAGCAACAAGTCCAGAATCATAGGTCTTTATCTTCTCCTGCCATTCTTTGGTCTGCACGACGACGCCATTTTCGTCAAACTCCCAATGCTCGCCTTCGATGCCGTTTTTAACCATCAGATAGAAGTCGTAATCGGTGTAGTTGGCATCAATGATGGCAAGGATTTTTTCCATGACTTCCGGATGATCCTCAACCTGATAGCCCATAACACCCTGAGAACCGGTGGTGCCCAGACCCGCGGACATCACGCCCGAACCGTCAGGCATCACCGGGTTGTGCTTAGCCAGCGCATAGGAGCCTTCGGGATTGACTTCCATGAAGGGCTTATAATTGGAGCCGCCGGAGTGACCCTCGTAATACGGAGGATTCCAGTGATAGTAGGAACCGTGGCAGCTCATACCGATGCGGCTGTTGATGAAGCTGTGAGACAGAGCCCAGTAACCGCCGGTGTTTTCACCTGTGATGTATTCCGGATCCAGAACGCCATCCTTGTACCAGGTGGCGAACATCGCAAGGGCATCCTTCATTTCAGGCTGGACACCGCCGTAACCGACGGTACCGTCAGGCAGGTAGCTCCAAATAGTCGGGAGGTAGCCATAGACGCCCCAGAAAGCGTTCAGACCGCTCTGAGACAGACCGTAGGTATCGGCCTTGCCGTTGCCGTCCGGGTCATTCTTGGCAAACTTATACAGCATATCGGTCCACTCTTCAAGCGTCTCGGGTTCCTTCTCGATACCGACATTCTTCATCCAGTCGTCACGATAGATAACCGGAGCGGCAAACATACCGTCGGTATTCAGCTGCGGCATACCGTAGATGACACCGTCAACACGTACGGATTCCCAAAGGTCAACCTTAACCTGCTGGGTCCAGTGATCGACTTCGGCGTACATGCCGGGAGCCAGTTCCTTGATGGTATCCAGATCCAGCGGGCAAAGGACTTCCTGCGAGACCCACTCACGATAGATAACGGGGCTGCGCGCATGGAACATATCCGGGATGTCCTTGGAGGCAAACTTCAGACCCATCTGCTCGGCGTAGGTCGTGGCTTCGACGTAGATCAGTTCGAGTTCAACACCGAAACGATCTTCGACGATTTTCTTGACCGGAGCATTTTCATCAACGGGGCCGTATTCCGCGCCGACCCAGCGAATCTTGACGCGATCCGCAGTCGCGGGGGCGGTGGTCGCGGCGGCGGTGGTCGCGGCAGCAGTGGTCGCAGCGGCGGTGGTTGCGGCAGCGGTGGTCGCGGCGGCGGTGGTCGCGGCGGCGGTGGTCGCGGCGGCGGTGGTCGCTGCAGCAGTGGTTGAAGCGGTGGTGTCCTTCCCATTATTGGTGCTGCACGCGGCCAGTGTCAGAATGAACGCGGCGGCAAGAATGACAGAAAGCACTTTGGTGAGTTTCTTGCTCATGTGGGATCCTCCTTGTTTTTTAAATTATGGCAATGATCAACCCTTCAGGGAGCCGACCATAATACCCTTCATGAAATACTTCTGAACGAACGGATATACACACATAATCGGGACGGTTGCAACAATGATGGCGGAGGTCTTGATGGTATCCGGGGTAACGGTAAACTCGGCGTTTTCCGCAATACTGCCCGAGGATTCCATGTACTGAGCGGAGCCCTCGATGACCATCTTGCGCAGCAGGAGCTGGAGCACCATCAGGTTGTCCGACGAGGTGTAGATCATCGCGTCAAACCATGCGTTCCAGTGTCCTACGGCGTACCAAAGGGAAATTGTGGCGATGATCGACACCGAAATCGGCAGGACGATCTGCAACAGGACGCGCATCTCGGACGCGCCGTCGATTCTGGCGGACTCCTCGATGTCTGCCGGCAGCGACTGGAAATAGTTGCGCACGATGATCATGTTATAGGTGCCGATCGCGCCGGGGAGAATCAGAGCCCAGAAGGAACCGATCAGTCCCAGCGATTCCATCAGCAGGTAGGATGGAATCAGGCCGCCTGAGAAGAACATCGTGAAGACAATGAGCCCTGTCCAGAGATTGCGCAGAGGGAGGTACTTTTTGGACAAAGGATAAGCGACGAGGCAGGATAAGAAAACATTGACTGCTGTACCGACAACGGTACGCAGGATGGTATTGCGATAGGCAACCAGCAGATAGGCGTTGCGCGCGATTTTCTGATAGCCCTCAAAGGTCGGATTCAGCGTATACAGATGCAGACTGTAGGCATTCGCTTCTCCAACCGGGCTGATGGAGGTAATAAAGACGTTCCAGAAAGGATAGACCGTCAGAAATACCAGAAAAGTCATGAAAATGATGTTTGCAATGTTAAAAATCTTTTCACCGACAGAGCGCTCGTTAATCATGAACATTCATCTCCGTTTCTTTGTAATCAATTTGACTTACCAGATTCCGTACTCGCTGAACTTGGAGGTAATGAAGTTCGTCAGCAGGATGATTGCGAAAGAAATGACGTTCTTGAACACTCCAACAGCAGTGGTGTAGCTGTATTTCATCTCAATAAGACCCTGCCTGTAAACATAGGTACTGATGACGTCGCCGACGCGGTAGACATTCTCGTTGTAGAGGTTGAATATCTGGTCGAAATCGTCATTGATGATGGAACCGGAATTCATAATGAACATAATGGAGATGATCGGCGTGATGGAGGGAAGCGTGATGTGTAATGCCTGCTGGAAGCGGTTCGCGCCGTCGATCGTAGCAGCCTCATAGAGTCCAGGGTCGATTCCGGAGATGGTTGCAAGGTAGATGATGCTGCCCCAGCCGAAGCCTTTCCAGACAGACAGGATGACCATTGTAGAGCGGAACCAGCGGGGGTCTCCCAAGAAATAGATCGGCTCTCCCCCGAAAAGTTTGATGACATAATTGACTGCTCCGGTAGACGGAGACAGAATCTGGAGGAATATACCGCCGAGGATGACCCACGACAGGAAGTGCGGAAGATAGGAAACCGTCTGCACCGTCTTCTTGAACCATTTCCCGCCGAGGTCGTTTAAAAGCAGAGCGAAAATAATCGGCGCAGGGAATCCGGCAATCAACTTATACAGGCTGATGAGTACCGTGTTGCGGAAAACAACCGCGAAGTTCTGGCCGGAGAACATCCTGATAAACCAATGGAATCCGACCCAAGAGCTTCCCCAGATGCCCTTGCGGAACTTGTAATCCTTGAAGGCGATTTGAATGCCGTACATCGGGCCGTAGTGGAAGATGATGTAATACACCAGGCCGACCAGAAGCATCAGCATCAGTGCCCGATGTTTCCAGATCATCCTTCCAAGAGTGGCCTTCTGCGGCTTGTGGACTGCTGCTTTTTTTTGATCCATCGTGCGTTCCTCCTGATTTCTGAATGTGCGCGGGATGAGGGAGTGAAGCGTATGCAATTTATGGGAAATACATGAACCATTACTAAATTGACTATAACACATCTTTCTATAAATTGCAAGAGGAAGTTTGCGAATTTGTCAAATAAAAGTAAAATACAATCGGATAAGCAGAAATCGCTAAGGGGAAGCGATCACAGGACCCGGACAGTAAAACACTTCCCAAAGCCGCACAGCGCGCGAAGAACGGAATTATTTAATTTTACGACGGTTCCGCAGAGTTTCAACCCCGGATTGTGAAAGTACACTTTAACGCGCGGACTGGATATATGCGCACGTACAGGAAAACACGCTCTGCAAGCATTTAATTGCAGAGCGTGTTTTTAATAAGCTCGTTTTTAGTGAATAAAACGCTCAGGAGTTATAGTACCGCGTATAAACCTGCTGGACAATATTCACATAATCCTTTACGCCCATTTTTTCGAGTACGGAGACAAATTCGTCCCAATTGTCAAGGCTCTCGGCGCCGGAGATGAACTTCGCTTTCATGGAGTCGACATACTCGCCGATCTCGGTGTTGAGCGTCGTGTAAACCTCAGATTCATCGGTAGAGAACTTCAGGAAAGAAGACGGGAACGGTCTCACATGGTACGGATACAGTTTCGCCAGACTTTCGACACCCTTGCAGGTCAAACCGGGAGAGGCGCCCTGCTGGATCGCCATGATCGAACAGTAGCTGTGGATCGATGGACCGTTGTAGGAGTAGTTGACTTCAGTTGCGGAGAGGTCGATGCCGTCAGGGATGAAGATGGTGTAGTACTCGTGGGTGTCATCGGTGTAGTCCCATGACTTGCCGCGTACGCCGAGGAAGTTGGTCAGACCGCTGATGCCTTCGACAATCTCGTCTTTTGCGTAGTTGATGTCCAAGTAGCGGCAGAGGATATCAGGCTGTTCGCAGGTGGCGGTAATTACGCGGGAAGTGCTGGAGACGCCGGCGTAACCTTTGCACTTGATGGTGCCGGTATACTCACTGGTGACCAGCGGGAGAAGGATCATATCCAGATTACCAGACGCGAAGTTGTCGTAGCCCAGCATCGTGCCATAGGACAGGAACGCAGCGTTGTTGGCCTTGGTGATGGCCGTTGTCGTGGCGGTATCGGCAGTGTAGATTTCATTGTACAGAATGCCTTCGGTGAACAGCTTGTTCATAAAGGTCAGGTAGCGCTGCATCTGCTCACCGTTGACATTGTAGCGGATGCTGCCGTCACCGTTCTCAATAAAGCCGGAGAACGGATCATCGCCGAACGCCGGGAAGAAGTAGTTCTCAAGCACCCAATTGAGATGAGCGACGGTATAGGGCAGCAGCGTGATGAAATCGGGGTTGTCGGCGTTATCTGCCTGCACGGCCTTCAACAGGTCATAGACTTCGCTGATGTCCTTGATGGCGTTGATTTTCGCTTCGTCATAACCCACCGGCTCGGTGTAGTCCAGACGCGTGTAGACCGTCGCAACTGCGATTGTCGCGGTTTCAACGAATTGCGGGAAGTCGTAGATGCTGCCGTCGGATTCGGTGACTGCCTTGAGCATGCGCGGATCCTCTTCGTTTCGCGCGATTAGCTGCGGCATGTTCTCCTGAATCAGGTCTTCAAGCTTCATGAACAGTCCACCCTCAACTCCATAGGTACGAACATTGTCCGCACCGACGCCGGAGAGGTAGATGTCATACAGAGAGCCAGACGCCAGAGACAGGTTCATTTTGGTGTCATAGTCCGTAGCGGCGATGTTGGCAAAGTTGAAGTAGACGTTGGTCAGCTCTCCGACAGCGGTAAAATACATCAGGTCATCCCATTTGCCGGTGACGTTCTGAGGTGTGACGCCGTTCATCGCGCTGTAGTACAGCGGTTCCGAAACGAGCGGATAACCGGTGCCGGTGGTGGATGGATCCACCGCAGTGGTCGCAGCGGTGGTAGTCACGGCGGTGGTGGTCACGGCGGCGGTAGTCGCAGCAGCAGTGGTCGCAGCGGCGGTGGCTGCAGCGGCGGTTGTTGCGGCAGTGGTCGCGGCGGCGGTGGTCGTGGCGGTCTGACTTCCGGACTGGCAGCCTGCAAACAGGCATACGCACAGCGCCAGCGTCAAGAGGATCACTAGGGCCTTCTTCATGGTCAGCTTCCTTTCTTTTCCCTTTGGACAGGGTTTTTATTCTGTTCGGACGCGTACGAAGACGCTGGGAACACATGGAGTGTCTCAGCCCTTAATAGAGCCGAGCATGACGCCCTGGTTGAAATATTTCTGGAGGAACGGGTAGACTATGAGCACCGGTGCGGAGGAGACGATGATCAGGCAGTATTTCAGAAGCGTCGCGAGTTTAAGCCGGATCGCCTCGGCTTCGGTTCCGATGCCGGTCTCATCGAGAGCCATCTGCTGGTTCTCAATGAGAATATCGCGCAGAATCAACTGCAGCGGAGCTTTGGCCCGCGAGTCAAGATAGATCATTCCCGGGAACCAAGAGTTCCAGCGGGCGATGCCGTAGTACAGAGCGAGCACCGCGATGATCGCACGGGACAGCGGGAGGACGATCGAGATGAACAGCCGGACACGTGAGCAGCCATCGATGACCGCAGCCTCCTCCAACTCTTGCGGGACACCGTTCTGGAAGAATGTCCGCGCGATGATGAGGTTATAGCAGGTCACGCCGCTGGTGAGAATCAGCACCCACCAGGTATCCAGCAGCTTCAGATCGCGCACGAGCAGGAAGGTCGGAATCATTCCACCGGAGAAGTACATCGTAAACGCGAAGATGCCCATTAGGAAGTTACGGCCGACAAGGTCCTTCTTCGACAGCGCATACGCTGCGGGAATGGTCAGTGTGAGGTTGAACAGAGTGCCGACAACGGTATAGAAGATGGTGTTGCGGTAGCCAGTCATAATCAGACTGTCGGAGAATACACGTCGATACCCCTCGAAGTTGATGCCGATGGGATAGAGGATGACACGTCCGGTGCTGACGTAGTCGACGTCGGAGATGGATGCGATGATGACAAAGTACAGCGGATAGGCGATGATGAGGAACAGCATCGTGATCAGGATAAAGTTAATGATCAGAAACACACGGTCACCGACAGATTCTCGAATGAGTCTGGACATAATACCCCCTCCTTAAAACAGACTGCTCTGTCCAAGCTTGCGTACGACTGTATTGACCAGCAGCAGCACGGTCACATTGACAACGTTGTTAAACAGCCCCACAGCGGAAGAGTAGCTGTATTCTGCGCGAAGCAGACCGCGCTTATAGACATAGGTGGAGATAACCTCAGAGGTGTCGAGGATGAGGTCATTCTGCATCAGCAGTACCTTCTCATACCCGACGCTAAGGATCGATCCGCAGTTGAGGATCAGCAGGATCGTAATCGTCGGCAGCAGGACGGGGATATTGATGTAGCGGATTCGTTGGAGTCTGGACGCGCCGTCGATGATCGCGGCCTCATGCTGTTCCGGGTCGACCGCTGAGAGCGCAGCCAGGTAGATAATGCTGCCCCATCCCATCCCCTGCCAGACGCCCGACCAGACGTAGAGATGGCGAAACATCTCGGGGCGTGTGAGGAAGCTGACGGACTGCAGCCCGAAGACTTCGCGTATGGAGTTGAACACACCCATCGACGGAGAGAAGAACAGTGTGAGCATCCCGATCATTACGACCATGGAGATGAAGTGAGGGGCATAGGTAACGGTCTGTACGATCTTTTTATACCGCTTAAACCCCAGCTCGTTGAGCATCAAAGCCAGGAGAATGGGGAATGGAAAACCCGCAACGAGTGAGTAAAGGGAGAGTAAGATGGTATTCCTGAGCAGGATGGGAAAGGAGTAGGCGGTGAGGAAGTTGCGGAAATGCTTGAACCCAATCCACGGACTGCCCCATATCCCCAGTGCGCCGTTGAAGTTCTTGAACGCGATCTGCACACCATATAGCGGCCCATACGTGAAAACCAGGTACCAGATCAGCGCTGGAAGAATAAAAAGGTAGAGGTCATAGTTGCGTATGATGCGCTGCCATAAACTGCGGGAGGATGTACTCAGCCCCGTCGGGCTTGTGTTTTGGAGCATTGCGGAACCTCCTTGCCGTTTCAAACGCTAAAGTTGTTTCAAACTATATAATAATATATAACAAATTATTAACTTTGTAAATCACAGTTTTTTGCCCGGCGGTGCCGCAACTGCAAAAATATTGTATATGAAAAATATTGATACTCCCACAGAATATTGACATTTATGTTTGAATGTAGTAATATAAAATCATCTATTGTTTGATCGAAAGGAGTGGTCTTTTGAAGCTGGATTCATCCTTCCGAAAAATACAGCGTTACAGGTACCTGATCCGACTGTCGATGATGTTCTTTATCGTGCTGAGCATACCGCTGATGCTCTCACAATACCTACTCGTCCGGCGTGCATATACAGAGGTGCGGGATCAGGCGATGGAAGACTACGGAAGCACACCGGAGAGGTTTTGCGCAGGATTTCATGCGCTTCTGGAGAAGGTTCACGCGTTGGGATATAAAGCGCGGTCGGACTACCGTCAGCGCGCTGACCACCGGCTGTCGGAGACAAAAATTGCGGGACATCCGTACCGTCGGGTAGAGGCTGTGGAGGTGCTGGGAGATTACCTAAAGATGCTTCCGGATGCCAGGAGCGTCGGTGTGCACTTCGACGGCGGAGAGTATGTCGTCACCTCCGACGCGAGCTATACTGTTACGCAGTACATCGGACGCCTGAGCGGTTATAATACCGCAAAGTTCGCTACATATGGAAGCGAGCTGTATCGTCTGTTCGGCGGTGAGTGGACTGTAGATCCGTGTTATTTCTCCACCTTCAACGGCCGGAACAACGGGAGTTTTCTGATCCTGGGACGTGCGGCAATCAACGCCGGCAGAGGAACCGACTATAACGCAGTGCTTCTCTATGAGTTCACCGAAGACGCGTTCGAACCGTACGTCGGGACAAACTACACGGGTGAGAGCTGCGGGATGGCGATTTATCAAGACGAGATATTGCTCTGGCATAATCGGTCCTTCGACCGGGAACTGACGGAATGTGAAGCATTCACGAGTTTCCTGGCGAATACACACGCATCGCCCCCCGCAGGAGATGACGCGCTCAAGCTGACCGAGGGTGATGTCAGCGTATTCAAAAAGACTGACGCTTCCCTCGGACTGACCTTCGTGACGACCTTCCCCGAACAGGAGATTCTGCGCAGCGCAAACCAATTGTATCGAAACTTTAATATAGCAATGCTGGTGGTGTTCCTTTGTCTGACGCTGATTGCCGGAGCAGCAGTAATGATCTCATATCAGCCGGTGCGCGCGCTGCTTGGGTCGTTGAAACCTGAAAGAGATGATCAGGTATCGGGTGAGTTTTCAACGATACACAGTGCCTTCGATACGCTGCGGGAAGAAAATCAACGTATGAGTGAGGAGGCCGCAGAACAGAAGCTGCTGCTGACTGAATACATCTTTGCCAACATTCTTCAGGGTACAGTGCTTCAGCCATCTGCACTGAAACAGTTTGATGCGGCGTTTACCCATAAGCACTGCGCGGTGGCGGTGGTGGAGGATACGGCTCTCAACAATACACAGCGGGAGAGCATTTCCCGTGCGCTCGAAGATGCGACCGGCGCGAAAGTACTGGTTATGGAGACTGATGAGCGTCAGCTTGCGATCTGCTTTGGGGGTGATGAGCACTTTGGAACGGAGAATTTATTGGACACTTTGCGGGACATATTCGCGACGCTGCCCGTAACACCGCCGGAGTTTGGGATCGGCACGAAGGTTGAGGACATCAATCGGCTGCGTGTATCGTATCGTGAGGCGTTATTTCAACTGCAGGAACGTCGTCAAAGACGCAATAAAACCGTGCGGGAGTCAGCAAGGAGTGAGATTCAGCGGTTCACAAAATCTTTGCAGGCCGGCGCTTCGGACGATGCGATGTTGGATGATCTGTTCGAGAAGTTGCTGCAACCCTGCAGTGACTCCTTTGAACGCCGTTTAATATGCTATGAACTTCTGAACGCTTACCTCCAGACTCTGGAAACGCTTAGAATCTCCCAGGAGAAGTCGATGTACAACCGTCTCATCTCCTTCTGTACGGAGGATGAGCTGCGACAGGCGCTCAAGGAGAGCACGGCGGTAACCTGTGAGGCGATACGTGCCCAAATACGGCAGAGCGTCGACCGACGCAGACAACAGTTCATCGAGTATATCGACCGCCGTTTTATGACTCCCGACCTGACACTTACTGAATTGGCAGACGCGTTTGGAATCTCTATTTACGCATGTTCCCGTCAGTTCCGTGAACTGGTCGGCATCGGATTTAAGGAGTACACAGCAGCACGCAGACTTGAATATGCCCGTGAGTTATTGATGACGACGGATCTGAATATCGGAGAAATTGCTGAACATTCCGGGTTCTGTTCTCCGTCGTACTTTATAAGCCGGTTTAAAAGCGCTTACGGTATATCGCCAAATAAGTTTCGAGATGTATAACAGGCTTATCAGGTGACTCATGCTTTCTGTTGTGCACATGCAACGAAAGGAAACTATACTAGTGAAAACGCGCGAACGGCTGTGGTCTCTTAAAAAACCACAGCCGTTCATGTGTAACGGTTACAGCAGAGGCATCTTGGCTCACCGGGGTAACAGCAAATTCACATAACGGTCGGCAGACACAGTTTTATTTATCGCAGCTTTACGGAGAGCGCCTCTCCGGTGGAGAACAGATACAGAACCGCCTCGCGGACGGGCATACCGGTGGCGCGGGAGAGGGAGTGGGCGTAGGCCTGGAGCTGCGGACGGTAGCGGTCGGCGAGCACGCCTTTGGAGCCGGGGCGCACGTAATCGGTCTTAAAGTCGACAACCACCCAGCCGTCGTCCTCAAGAAAGAAGCAGTCAATAACTCCCTGTAACAGTATGCTGTCACCGTCCGGTTTCCGCAGTGCATCGGCACCGTCCGTACGCACCGCCGGGTCGACTTCCAGCGAGAATTTGAACTCCCGGTGCAGTTCCCGTGACTGCCGCAGCCGTTGCCCGAGAGGCGACAGGAAGAAGCGCGTCAGTTTTGCCGGTTCGACCGCCGCGGCCTGCTCTTCCGTGAGGTATGCCTCCTTCGTCAATCGTTCCAGTTCTCGCGCGGCATCGAAGACCGTCAGGCAGTGCTCATACCGGCAGAACTGCATCGCAAGGTGCAGCGCCGTCCCGCGCTCCGACGGCGTCAGTCCCAGCCGCTCGAGAAACCTCGGCCGTATCGGCTTCCGTAAGGGACGCGCGTCGCGGGCGATGCTTGCTGTATCCTCCGGCACCAGAAGGACGGCGTCCTCCTGCAGCTCCCGATCCATCGGAGAGCCGCGCAGCTCGGTCGCCGTGAGCTTCGACGGCGTATCGACGGCGGAGGCGTATGGATAGACAAAGCGCAGCTCCGATCCGTCCCACGTGACGGACTCGTCGGCGGGCATGTCGGCGATCTGCGCGATGCGCCCGGGCGCTTGGTCTTCGTGGACATACCAGCCGCCCGCGCGGAATGGCAAACCGTCGGGACTGAGCGGCAGCAGCGCGCGCAGCAGCCAGGTCAGCGGCGAGAGTGCGTCGAGCATTTCACGCGGCGGGCAGGGACGCGTGCCCCCCTGACAAGATGCGATCACTCTCTGTAGATTCTTCTGCGCCGCGACGAGGATCAGCTTCTCCTCCGCGCGTGTCATCGCGACGTAGAGCACGCGCATCTCCTCGGAGATGGCTTCGCGCTTCATCGCCGCACGGATGGCATGGGCGGGGAGGGTGCGGTACTCGGTGCGTGTATCATGAATCCGGCGGCGCAGTCCGATGCCCCAGCGCGGATGCAGCAGCACCGGGTTGTCGAGATCGCTTAGGTTAAACTGTTTCCCGCAGCCGCAGATGAACACGATCGGGTACTGCAGCCCTTTGGAAGCATGAATGGTCATCATCCGCACGGCATCTTCGGTAACGGATGCCGCCGCGCTGCTGCCGCCGTCCATCCGTTCCACCAGGCTGAGCCAGCGGTACAGCCCGCGGTACCCGGCACTCTCATAGCGTTCGGCATGTTCGAGCAGCCGCAGCAGATTGGCGCGCCGTGTGTCCGGCTCGGACATCGCGGCACAGACGCGTAGCAGCCCCGTCACAGTGAAGGCGTGCCACAGGAATCGAGAAAGCGGCATGTGCTGTGCATCCTCACGCAGTGTATCGAGCGCCGTGAGCATCGCACGCGCCTTTTCTTTTGCGGTCAGGAAAACGGCGGGGTCGGGTTGGGTGTCGGCGTCGAGGGTGACCGCCGTACGGACGGCCTCATAGAACGGCCCCTCCCGCGTAACACGCAGCGCAGCAAGCTCATCGGCGGAGAAATCAAAAAGCGGCGAACGCATGACCGCCGTGAGCGCGATATCCTGCCGTGGATTGTCCGCGCAGCGCAGCAGCGACAGTGCAAGCTCCGCCTCCGGCGTCTCGAACAGGTTCTCCTGTACGGACGCCGCGAGCGGAACCCCGGCGTCCCGGAAGACCTCCGTATAGACGGATGCACGGGTCATCGAGCGCGAGAGTATCGCGAAGTCGCTCCAGCGAACCGGACGTGTCCCGTCGCCGGAAGTCACCTGCGTGTGCGCGGTGTACATCTCGGCGATGCGCGAGGCGATGTAGCGAGCCTCCATGCGCGTGGTATCATCGTCCGCATCTTCCGCAGTGTCCGCCGGGTCAACGGGATCCTCTGCGTCATGATCCTCCGCAGCCTGCGCGTTCAGATCGAGAAGCGCCAGCTCCGTGACGGAGTCGAGATCGGTCTCGGGCATCGCGCGGGCGGGATAGAGATATTCGTGTTCGGTATAGGCAAGCTCTCCGGCGGCGGGCGAGAGGATCGCGGAGAACAGCGTGTTGCACGCCTCAAGGACATCCGCGCGTGAGCGGTAGTTTTTAGAAAGGATGACGCGGCGCGGCTGATGCTCCGGCGCGGCGTCGGGGTACTCGGTGTAGCGGCGCAGGAAGATTGTCGGATCGGCGAGTCGGAAACGGTAGATGCTTTGCTTCATATCGCCGACCATAAAGAGGGAGCTGTGAGCAAGGGATGAGAAGATGGCGTCTTGGACGGCGTTGGAATCCTGGTATTCGTCAACCATGATCTCGGCATAGCTGCGGGAGAGCTGCGCGGCGAGCGGGGATGGGGAACCGTCGGGGAGCCGCAGCAGGTCGAGGGTGAGGTGTTCAAGATCGTTGAAGTCGGCGAGATTGCGCCGGCGCTTGAGGTCGGTGAACGCGGCGTCGAGGTCGAGCACAAGGCTCAGGAGTGCCTCCGCGACGGGCAGCACGGCGGCGGCATCCTCGCGCACACCGGCGGCATTGCGGGAGAAGACGGTTTCGCGCAGCTTCACGAAGGTCTTCTTCCATTCGTTGCGGACAGCTTTGACGGTTTCAGCATCTTCTTTCGGATATCCTTTCGGAAACCGCAATATGGAGAAGCCGACCTCTGTAAATGCCGCGACAAGCGCATCCCACGGTGCGGTATCGAGCATGTCAAGCAGATGTTCGAGTGCTGCTTGCTCGTCCTCGAGAATAGCGCGGGGCTTGCCGTCGGTGAGCGGCAGACACATCTGATACCGCTCCAAATGATACCGCAGCGTATGGCGCGCATCGGAGCGGACGAGGGCGGCGTAATCGGATGCGTCGGGGCCATCGGCGGCGAGTGTACGGGCAGCGATACGCATTTCATTGGCCCACTGATGCGGGTCGACGTGCGCGAGCATCCTGCGGTATGCTGCAACGGTGACGCGCAGCAGCTTTTCGTCGTCGTTTGCGGCGGAGAGCGCGTCGACGAGTGCGAGGAACCCGGCATCGCCCCGGTCATAGCGGCTCTCGATCAGCTCGATGAGAGCGCGCTCGAGCAGCGCATCGGACTCGGGGACATCGGCGACACGGAAGTCGGGGGAGAGTCCGGCGGCCTGAAAGTTCTCGCGCAGCAGGGAGGTACAGAAACCGTGGACGGTACTGATATGCGCGCGGGGCAGCAATCTGAGCTGACGTCTGAGGAAGCGGTCATCGGACTGCTTGGAGACGAGTGCGGTCAGCCGGTCGGCGATCTTCGCGCGCATTTCCTCTGCCGCCGCGCGGGTGAACGTAACGACAAGGAAGCGGTCAAGCTCCACACGCTCATCGACGACGCGGGAGATCAGGCGCTCGACGAGGACGGCGGTCTTACCGGAGCCTGCCGCAGCCGCGACCAGCAGCTCAGACCCGCGATGGGTGATGGCATCGCGCTGTTCATCGTTCCAACGGCTGCTCACAGTGAATCCCCTCCGATCTCTTCATAAAACTCATCCGGCTTCATATTCGCTTGTGTCGGGCGTGCAACATCCCCGGCGCGCTCATCGAAGCGGCACACCGGGCGGTACGGGCAGCGCACACACAAATCCTTCCCGCCTCTCGGGGATGCGTCGCACAGTCCGCGCGCAAGACCACTGCCCATCTCCCGCAGCATCCGGCGCACATGCCGGTCAAGGATACGGAAACGCTCGGGAGTGACCAGGCGGCGGTTGTTCTTGACCGTTCCATCCTTGCGCAGCGTGACGGGGACGAATCCCTGCCCTTCCGGGTCCATCGCGCGCAGAATCTCCGCGTTGTCGGTGACAAGCCCCTCCCGGCTGTCACCTTTCGCGGAGCCGAAGCGATACTGCATCCCGATGGGCACATACAGAAGCCCTGCGGGCACGAGCGGCATCCGGGGCGGCAGCTCCGGGTGGAGCTTACGGTACGCCTCGGCACGTTCCTCGAGCACAAACAGATACAGCAGCAGCTGCAGTCCGACGCCGTCGTACAGATCGCCGAACGACAGCCTCTGCTGTGAGGTCTTATAGTCGACCACGCGGATGTAAAGCTTCCCGTCGTAGAGAAATCCGTCGACGCGGTCGGTCTTGCCGCTGAGGACGGCTGTGATGCCGCTGCCGAGCGGTATCTCAACCGCCCCCATTGCCTCGTACGGCGAAAAGGCCAGCTCAAAATCCATCGGCTCGAACAGGCACTGTGAAAACTCGGCGTATAATTCCGTGAGCAGCGCATCCATTGCCCGGCAGACGCGTGTGAACAGGAAGATGAAGCGTGCGGACTTGTTGGAAAGTCCCCCGAGACGTTCGTTTGCATATTCCTCCATCCAGAACCGTCCGCGCGCGAGGACGTAATCGGCGTTGGTATTGCGGAAGGAGCCGTAGTTCTCGCGGACATCGCGGACGGTGTGTTCGAGGACGAAGTGGCGGAAGGTGCCGGCTTCGGGAGCGTCGAATGCGGCGGGACGGCGTTCATCAAGCCGCAGTCCATGCGTGATGAAGTAACGGTAGCGGCAGGAGAACCAGAGATCGACGCCGGTCGCGGAGAGTTTCGGACGCGCGCCGTAAAGCTGTTTGCGCAGCGGCTCGGACATAACCGGTCCCCTCGGACGTGACACACGCCGACGGATATCCGCGAGCATGTCGTCATACGGAGAGTTCTCGGAGAACCACCGGTACGCGGCCTGGGCGAGCGGAGACGTTCCGGAAAGCGCGTGCTCGAGCGCGGGCTCCTCGGCAGCGAGTGCCCAGTCGCCGTCCACAGTTGTACGCGTGCCGGGCAGCAGCAGACGGACGCGTGAGAGGAAGGGGGACGGGGATATCTCGCCGCCTTCCATATCACAGCGCGGGCAGGATAAGGTGAGCGCAAGGTCGGGCGACGAGACGGCGGCATACATGGCAAAGCGTTTGGTGCGATCCTGTCCGTCGTCGGTGATGAGCAGCTCGATGCCGAGGGCGTCGAGGGTATCGCGTTCGGTACCCGTGAGGATGCCGCCGGAGGAAGTGCCGCCGGGGTAGGCGGACTCGCTCATGCCGAGGATCCAGACACAGCGTGCGGAGCGTGCCTGGAGGGTTTCGGTCGCGCCGACATGGACGCGGTCGAGCGAAGACGGGATGACGCCGACGCTGTATTGTGATAGGACGAGACGGTACAGCGACGTGAACAGCGCACCGTCCATCCTGCGTTCCCCGAGTGCGTCGGCCATACTGTCAAGAGCGCCGCAGAGGATACCCCAGAGCTGGCGGTACTCATCGGCTCCGGTCAGGTCTCCGCGCGTCTGGCAGGCTTGCGCACGGGTCTCGCAGGTCTCGGGCAGTCCGACATCTTCAAGGAACTGATACAGCGCGCGGGTTTTGTCGATAGCAGGAGAGGTGCCGCTGATACCCTCGCGGAGCTTTTCAAGCGGTGCACGGAGCTTCTCACGCAGGCCGTTGAGATAAGATAACCGCGCGCGGGCGTCATCGTCGAAGGGGACGGTGAGACCGTCGGGGTGACCGTCCCACGGTGTGGGACCGATGGTGTGCAGCTTGCGGATGAGCGCATAGTTTTCGAGCCGGTCGCAGTCCTCCGGGGAGAAATCGAGCAGGCCGGTTTTCAGATAGGCGAGGACGTCCTCGGTCCGGAAACCGTCGATGACGACATCGAGTGCGCGTGCGGCCACGGCACAGACGCCGGTGGCCTCAAGGTCGGTCTTCTCGGAGAGGAAGCAGGGGATGCCGCAGCGTTCGAAAACACACTCAACGGCCAGGCGATAATCGTCAAGGGAGGGCGCAACAACGGCACAGTCCCGCCAGCGCAGTCCGCCGCGCACATGCGTGAGGATATCGGCGGCAGCGGCTTCACACTCAGCGTACGGCGTCGCAGCGGTATGGATGCGCACACGAGAACAGTCGCCGGCAAATGACCCGGCGGTATAGTTCTCGAAGTGTTCCTCAAGATATGCGAGAGCAGGGTCACGCACGGGCGGATCGAGCTTTATATAGCGGACGGCGTGCGCGTGATTCTCGGCGATGCGGGCGATCAGGGACGCGGTGCGCATGGGTTTGCGGAACACGCTGTCGTCATCGGGCGTGAGGGAGTCGCCTGTGAACGCGGCATAGATGTCCTCCGCGCGGGCGATGAGCGTATCGAGCAAGTTCCGTTCGACGGGAGTGAAGCCCTCGAACCCGTCTATAGCAAGCGTGCAGCCGCGCAGGAAATCGGATGCGGCGAGGGCGTCGCGGGCACGGGAGAGAGCATCGCGCGGGTCGGAGAGACTGCGGAAGACGGCATCTTCGTACGCACCGAACAGCAGCGACAGATCGCGCAGCTTATCGGAGAGCAGCCCCTCGGTCTTCGGGACGGTATCGCCCAATTTCTCCGCATCGACGCATCCGGCGGCGCATTCGTCGTATAAGGACAGCAGGTTTTTGAGAAGCTCACATGAGCGGGTCAGATGCGTGTAGACCTTCAGACTCGAACGAGTCTGCTCGAACGCGCGATACATCAGCAGGATACGCACGCCGTCATCAGGGATATGCGCGGCGAGTCCTCCGCAGTTTGCGAAGATGCGCTGGGTGAGCCGGGTGAACGTGAGCACCTCGCAGTGAAAGCTCGATCGGTCGCCGAGCGTCGCGCACAGGCGGCGTTCGGTATTGTGCGACGCGGTTTCTGGGACGAGCAGGATCATTCCGCGTATACCGCGATCGGCACGAATGCGCAGCTCTTCAAACAGCCGCGCGGACTTGCCGGAGCCGGCGCGTCCGTAAAAGATATTGAGCAAACGATCGCCGCCTTTCTATTTGACAATGCCCCCTTCTTATCAGGAAGGGGGCGATCATGCGTGGTGGTGCAAGTATGTCTGTAAGCCGGGTTCTGTCTTAAACGATCATCTATCTCGAACGTCCGTTGCCGGACGTCTCAAGCCACCTCTCGGGGCACGCGCGCCGGGCAAGCGCGTCCCTTGTTGCGGGAGTCCCCTTCACGGTGTTGCTCCGAATAGAGTTTACATGACCTTGCCGTTCCCGGAAGGCCGGTGAGCTCTTACCTCACCTTTCCACCCTTACGCACGCTGATTGCGCGTACGCGGTATCTCTCTGTTGCACTTGTCCTAAGGTCACCCTCGGCGGGCGTTACCCGTTATCCTGCCCTGCGGAGCCCGGACTTTCCTCACCCAAAAGCCTTTGGGCGTATGGGCGCGATCGCTCGACATACTTGCAGTTTCAGTATACCATGCGCCGAGAGAATTGTCAAGCTATTTCAGCTCGACGACGGTGACCCCGGACTCACCCTCGCCGTATCTGCCGAGCCGGAAAGACTTTACGCGTTTATCCTTTTTCAACGCGTCCTGAACCGCCGACCGCAGCACGCCGGTCCCTTTGCCGTGGATGACCGTGACGGTCTGAAGGTTTGCCAGAGCGGACGCGTCGAGGAAGCGCTCCAGGACAATCAGCGCCTCATCCGCGTTTAAGCCGCGCATATCGCAATCGGTCGTGGCGTTCATCGTGGCACTCGCAAGCTTGACGGTCTTCTCGGCGGCACGCTTGGTCTCATTGGCGGCGTCATCCTCGACAAGCTGCACATCCGGCAGTTTCGCATTGATTGTCAGGATGCCCGCCTGCAGCGTCAGCTTCTCGCCGCGGATGTCGAGGACGGTGGCGCGGTTGCCGGTGGAGAGCAGCTCGACGGTATCGCCGACGCGGATGTCGCGGCGGTTGTTGGCGATGCGCTTTTCAGCTGCGGGCTGCGCTCCGGCTTCGTTGAGGGTTCTCCCGATGACGGCGCGGGCCTCGATGAGGTTTTGCGAGAAGATGTCGGACGTTGCCTGTCTTCGCATCGCGTCGAGTTCCTCGTAGACGAGGTTTGCGGCGGCGCGGGCTTCCTCAATGACGTCCTGGGCTTTTTCCTTTGCGGCTGCCAGTTCCTTCTCCCGTTCCCGGTTGATCGCTGCAAGCTGCGCATCAGCCTTCTTGCGGTCTTCCTCAGCAAGTTTGCGCAGTTCCCGCGCCTCTTCGCGTTCCTTTTCCATTGCCTGACGTTCCCGTTCGAGACGGTTGAGAACATCCTCAAACCGGACGCTTTCGGTCTTGAGCGACGCGCGGGCGGCCTCGACGATCTCGTCGGACAGTCCCAGACGCCGTGAGATCGCGAAAGCGTTGGATTTGCCCGGCACGCCGATGAGCAGCCGGTAAGTCGGACGGAGGGTCGTGAGGTCGAACTCGCACGCGGCGTTTTCAACGCCCTCGCGGGTGAGCGCGTAGGACTTCAGCTCCGCGTAATGGGTCGTCGCGACGATACGCGCGCCGCGTTTCCGCAGATGTTCGATGATGGCTATCGCGAGTGCGGCACCCTCAACAGGGTCGGTACCGGCGCCCAGCTCGTCGAATAACACAAGGCTGCGCTCATTCAGCTCTCCGAGAATGCCGACAATGTTGGTCATATGCGACGAGAACGTAGACAGCGACTGGGAGATGCTTTGTTCGTCGCCGATATCCGCGAAGACGCGTTTATAGACACTGACACGGCTGTCGTACCCGGCGGGGATGTGCAGCCCGCACATCGCCATGAGCGTGAGCAAGCCGATGGTCTTGAGCGCGACGGTCTTACCGCCGGTGTTGGGGCCGGTGATGACGAGGGTGTCGAAGGTTTCGCCGACACGGATGTCGATGGGGACGGCGGTATCACGGGGCAGCAGCGGGTGCCGTGCGCGGCGGAGGACAATCGCACCGTCCTCGGTAAGTGTCGGGGGCTGGGCATCCATCGCGAGGGCGAGTTTGGCTCGGGCGAAGATGACGTCGAGCGCGGTGAGGAGGCGGTAGTCGTCGAGGATGCCCTCAGAAAACTGCGCGACCTCGTCGGACAGTGCTGCGAGGATGCGTTCGATTTCCTTCTGCTCCTTACCCGCGAGCAGCCGCAGCTCATTGTTTGCTTCGACGACTGAGGTCGGCTCGACATAGACGGTCTGACCGGAGGAGGAGACATCGTGGACAAGACCGGGTATGGAACCTCGGCACTCGACCTTGACCGGTACGACGTAGCGGTCGCCGCGCATGGTGATGAGGTTTTCCTGAAGGTATTTGGAATAGGAAGGAGACGAGATGATGCGATGGAGGGTCTCACGGACGCGGGCATTGGCAGCGCGCATCTGACGGCGGATGGAGGCAAGCTCGGTGGACGCGGTATCGGCGATCTCATCCTCGGAGAGGATACAGGAGGAGATGCGCTCCTCGAGGAACTTATTGGCGCCGAGGGCCTTGAAGTAGTGGTCGATGGAGGTTTCGGTATCGTCGCGGCGGTCGGTATTGAGCCAGGCCTTGGTATCGCGCGCGGTTCTGAGGAACGCCGCGACGCGCAGAAGCTCCGCTTGATGGAGAATGCCGCCCCGTTCGGCACGCGACACGCCCTCAGTGATGTCCTTCAGCCCGGAGAATCCGGGGGCGGGACGGGTCGCCATCAGGCTGAGCGCGTCCTGCGTCTCACGCATATCCCGGCGCATGTCATTGATGTGCGGCAGCGGGGTGAGTGCGCGGCAGCTTTCCTTTGCGGCATCTGACACGGCAAACTCCGCGAGCTGTTCGAGTACCTGCGGCAGCTCAAGCGTCTGGATCGATTTTTCGTATATCATGGCTTCTCCGTTATTCTACAGATCTGCTGGTCAGGAACTCGATATAGTCCTCCGGGAACACCGTCCGCAGCACATCGACGGCTTCTGTGTAGTCATTGCTGCGGTCACCGAGCCGCGATGTCCTGCATAATCGGAACCCAATCGACGCATACAGTCTGACGGCAATATGGCTCCAGGTTTGGGTATGAAGATAGATATCGCGACCCGGCTCATAAAGGGGGAACAGGCTGAGCGCCTTTGTAAGCACGGCACGTCCCAGATGTTTTCCCTGCTCCGATGGCTTGACTGCAACCCAGACGATGGACGCTTTCCCGTCGATGCGGTCTCTCCACGCGGTGGCAGTCGCGACCAGTTCGCCCCGGGGGTTTGCGATAAACACCGCGCGTTTCTGAAGTTTCGGCAGGTGGGGGAGGTAGATACGGGTGTAATGTGCGAGAGCCCGCTCCTCGTTCTCGAACTCAAGCACGGATGTCTCGATCTTTGCCCACGCGTGCTCATCGCCGGGCCGGAACAGATGATACGTGTATCCGTCGGGCGGTTCCGGGACGGGATGGTTGTTATCCTCATACGGGAGCATCATTATGATGTGGCGGTAAGGAATCGACTTGTCGAGCATAACGAGCTCCTCACTAACCGATGATGTTTTTGACCTCCGTAAAAAGCGCGTCGGCAAGTTTGCGGTGACCGGCGGGGTCGAGATGGAGTCCGTCGATGGGGCCTGCCTCGCAGACCTGTGCCGCATCGAACACCCTTGCGCCAAAGCCCGGCAGCAGCTTTTGGTACCACCCGGCCAGCTCACGGCTCTTATCGTACGCCTCTTTGCCGAACATGTCGGAGAACATCGACCGATCCCACGCGTCGCCGATGTACGGCGGGCTGACGATGAGAATCTCAGGACACCTGTGGACGATGTAGTTGAAAGACTTGACGGTGAGAATCAGGTGCACCATCTCGAACGCGATGTCGCAGGCGGTCATTGAGAAGCGTTTCTTAAGGTCGTTGGAGCCGAGCATGACAATCAGCAGGTCGAGCGGCCTGTGGCATTCGAGGGCGATTTTAAGCTGTTCAGTTCCGTTCTTGTTGCCGAACATACTGTCATCGAGCGCGACGGTGCGCCCGTTCAGCCCGTCCTCGATGACATAGTACTTTTCCCCGAGCAGCATCTGCAGACGGCCGGGGTAACGCACGTCGTACGGGTAGCGGTCTTCCTGGGGCGGGAGATAACCCCAGGTATTGGAATCACCGAAAACAAGAATGTTTTTCACTTTTCTATATCCTCAAAATATGATTGATTGGATACTCTTATCTGCCGGTAGTAGTTGAGTGTCGGATACTCGCGGCCGATATGGGTCCGCAGATAGTCGTCGCAGACGCCGGTGAGAACTTGGAGACTGTCGGAGCCGAGGGTGAAGCTGAACAGCTTTTCATACGGCGCGGAGAGGATGAAGCGCATGGCGGCAAGCGCGCCGGGCGTGAGCGGAACGCCTTTCCCGGCGAGCGTGCCTTCGGAGACATTAAAGAACATCGCGTCGCCGTCGAGGTCGGGCGTAAACCCGATATCGGACAGCAGACGCAGCGTGAATGCCGCGCGGACGAGTTCGGGATCGCGTTCGGGCTTCGTGAGCGCGTAGAATGCACAGACGGCAAGGCGGTACAGATTGCTGCAGTCGATCCCGGCGGGTGCGGCATCGCAGAGCACCTCCGAGAGGTGGGCAGCGAGAGAATAGCGGGTAAAATCGGCGGTGAGCGCGCGGAACGGCTCAACGCAGACGGCTGCCTCGACGCGGTAGATACCCCGACGGGCAAGGAGCGTGAAGTCGGAGAGCGTAAAGACCTGGGTACCGCCGGTGATGGATGAGGTAACCTTGCCCGAGCCGTATGCCAAGACGCGTAGCACGCCGCTGCCGGGGGTCAGCACCCACAGTGCACGGTTCGCGCCGCGCTCGGTATTGGCTTTCAGGACCAGTCCGCGCGTCTCAAGCGTCTCGGACGGAAGCAGATTAGTTTTCATACCCAAAGCTGCGCATCTGATACAGGTTATCTCTCCAACCTTCTTTTACCTTGACCCAGAGTTCGAGAAACACCTTACAGTCATATTTCTTCTCAAGTTCCTCGCGGGCAAGCGTGCCGATCTCGCGGAGTTTTTCGCCGCCCTTCCCGATGACAATGGCCTTATGGCTCTTACGCTCTATGAAGATCGTCGCGCTGATATGGAGGATCCCTGCGTCGTCGTGCTCATACTTCTCGATGAGCACGGCAGTGCCGTGGGGAATCTCGCGTTCGAGCCGCCACAGCAGTTTCTCACGGATGATTTCCGCCGCGAGGACGCGTTCGGGCTGATCGGAGCGCATATCCTCGGGGAACAGCGCCTCACCAGGTGCGAGCAGAGCGGTCAGCTCCTGCATCAGTATCTCCAGCCCGTCATTCTTCCGTGCCGAGACAGGGATGACCGCACGCCAATCGAGCCGTTCCTGATAGTCCGCGATGACCGGCAGCAGGTCCGCCGGCGTGACGGTGTCGATTTTGTTGATGACGAGGATACACGGCAATCCGGATGTGCGGATGTTGTCGATGAGGATTTTTTCCGGGATACCGGCCGGCTTCGGTTCGACGACGAGTATGACTGCGTCGGTATCGGTGACGGTCTCCTCGACCAGTTCGACCATGTAGTCGCCGAGCCGTGTTCTGGCTTTATGGAAGCCGGGTGTATCGACAAAGACGTACTGCCCGCCGTCGCGGTTGACGATGCCCATGATACGGCTGCGGGTGGTCTGGGGCTTGTCAGAGACGATGGCAATCTTTTCGCCGGTGAGGGCGTTGAGGAGGGTGGATTTCCCGACATTGGGACGTCCGACAATGGCGAACATACCCACATGATCGATCTTCATAGAGCGCTCCGTAATCGTTATTTTGGTGATTTGGCGAACAATCCGCCGAGCATTTTATCTGCGACGACCCAGACGTACGACAAAAGCAGGAACGCGGCGAGGATGCCGAGAATCCAAAGTGCGACGCCGCCGTAGCCGTAGGTGACATAATCCAGGAAGAAGTAGGGGACATTTGCGCCTGTCATACCGGTGATGCCTGCGCCGTGATGGAAGACGCCGCCGAGCGCCGCGTAGGTATAGGAGAAGACGGGATAGAGCGCGGTTGGGATGACCCAAAGGAACGGGTCGCTCCAGCGGAATTGTCCCTTCGGCTCCCAGAGAAACCAGTCGGCGAGGGTGAGAATCGGGACGACGGTGTGCAGCAGGAAGCTTCCGAGGGAGAATGCTGCGTTGCTGTCGGTCATCGAGGACATCCTGGGCGCGAGCTCGAAGTTATAGACCAGTCCGGTCACGAGCATGCCCATTGTAATTGCCGCGCGGATGACGACGCCCCAATGCGTGGGCGTCCGGGGTTTCTTCGGCGGCTTCAGCTCCCGGATCGCGAGAACTGTGAACATCAGCAGTACGAACACATTTGCCTGCAGCGTATAGTATGCGAAAATCCAGGGGTTTTGAAAGCGCCACTCCATCAAATCCAGAATGCCGATGAGGACGGCGAGGACAATCAGGAAACGATAACCGATGCGCAGGTACTTCATCTTCATAGGAACACCCCTTTATTCTGTTACAGCGGTAGTTTGCGGATGGCGATGCGGTTGAGGCAGCCGCCATCCGATTCGGAACCGGCGCAGTAGGCGAGAAGGATGGAATCAGGGAGGTAGTGGACGGCGGGGTAGCAGTAACCGGTCTTGGGGGCATTCTCCAGAATGACCGGCTCGGAGAATTTCATACCGCCGTCGGAGAACGCGAGGACGAGCGGATTGCGTCCCCAGCCGCTTTTATCCACGCGGGTCTGATAGTTGGGGATGGGGTTCCAGACCGCGCACAGGCGGGAATCATATGGAGACTTCTTGATCTGCAGCGGGGACGGCGGCGCGGTGAACTGGGAAGGCTGTGCCTGCGTCCATGTCTCGCCGCAGTCGAGGGAGAAGAACTCATAGTGACGTCCGAGGCTGGTGCGGGAGTAGCCCCACAGCGCGCCGCCGGGCAGCTCGACGACGCCCGGCTCTTGCAGCCCGCACGGGTTTTCGGAGCAGTACATGCTGACCATCCCGCGCGACTGCCGCCAGGTCCGGCCGTCATCGTCGGAGAGGTAGAAGGCGTTGAACGAATCGCCGCGGACGGTCGTCCAGCCATCATAGGTACCATTGGGGTGGATGGCGGCAGGGATCAGCAGGCGGCCGGAGGAGAGCATGATCACGCGGTCGTTGTTGACGACATGGTAGCCGAGGTCGTCCATACAGTATTGCGCGTCACTCCAGGTCTCGCCCTCGTCTTTTGAGCGGCGGAGGATGATGCGCGTATCGTGCCAGCCGTTGCGGACGAGGTAGAACAGGCCGATCTCGCCGGACTTGAGCCGCAGCAGGGATACGCTCATCAGGTTCTTTGCGCCGCAGCCGGACGCGGTAAAGAGAATGCGCGGGCTGTCCCAGGTCTCGCCGCCGTCGGCGGAAACGATCTCGGCGATATCGGCGTTTGCGTCGTCATGGCTGTTATCGGCGTCGAAGCGGCTGTAGATGAAGCGGATGCGTCCGTCGGTGAGGGTGATGAAAGAACCCTCACTGTTGCGCGTATTATTGCCGGAAGGGGGCAATTCGTGTACGATACGACCGATATCCATGGTATTACCTCCGTTAATCTTTTTTTTCTCTGCGTACCGCGATACTCGCGCCCTCGCGGGTATCGGCGGCTTTGATGAAAGCAAGCATTCCCCATGAAGCGAGCATCGACGAGCCGCCGTTGGAGACAAACGGGAACGTTACGCCGGTCAGCGGCAGAATATCCACCGATCCGCAGACGTTGAGCAGCACCTGCATGACCAGAGAACTTGCCGCCGCGCATGCAGCGATGCAGTAGAACGTCGAGCGTCCGAGTGACGCCGAGCGATAGGCGAATAACGTGATCGTGATGACCGCGCCGACCGCCATCAGCGCGATGAGCAGCCCCATCTCCTCACAGACCATGCCGAAGACGAGGTCGGTATCCGCCGCTGCGATACGGTGCAGCCAGCCGTTCCCCGCGCCCATGCCGAACAGTCCGCCGGATGCCGCCGCCGACATCGTCCGCGTCTGTTGATAGCCGATCGTCGCCGGGTATTCCCAAACATGCCGCCACGCGGAGAAACGCTCAGCAATGTAAGGCTTCAGCTCGAGCACCATAAACCCGCCGATTACGGTTCCCGCGAGGATGAACAGCAGCGACGCAAAATCCCCGGAGCGCATGAAGGCGATGACGAGGAAGGTCGCGAAGAAAATCAGCGCCGTGCCGAAGTCCGACATCACCGCGAGCATCCCCACACACGCCGCCGCGAGAACGACGAACAGGATCATGTTGCGCTTCATGAACAGACGGTCGAGCGTTGCGGTTCCGGCGTAGACGAAGCACAGCTTCGCAATCTCAGACGGCTGGAATGAGAACCCGCCGAGTCTGATCCAATTCTGCTTTCCGAGCAACAGTGTCAGAAGGAGCAGTCCCAGCGCGCCCGCAGCCGCAAGCCATCGCAGCTTCTGCGCGATATCCAGACGTCTTAAGAGCAAACACAGGATGACATATACGATAAGTCCCAATACGACCGTGAGGAGCCACTTCGGCAGCTCATCCGGGTTGGACGATGAGATTACGCCCAGTCCGAGCGTTGTCAGGAAGAACCCGAGCGCCTCGATCTCGAATCCCGAGCGCCGAAATGCCCGGACGAATGCGAAGTATGCCCACATGATCAGTGTCAGTGCGAGAAACACCGGGATGACCGTCCACAAAAGACTGTCACCCGCAGCGATGACGAGCTGCGCGCATAGGAGGATCTGGAACTCGGTGATCCAAAGCAGAATCACCCAAGGACGCACGAGCATCCCCGGACGCGTGCGGGTCTTGGACTGCTCCCGGCGTTCCAGGACAGTGGCGGGCTGGAACTGCAGCTTCACACCGCCGAGTGTCAGGTTGTCTCCGGCGGATATCCGTGTCGGAATGACCAAGCGCCCGCCGTTCTTCAGCGTCGACGCACGGCCTGACAGCGGATAGAGCGTCCACATCCCCTGAGCGTCCCGGGTCAGCGCGGCGTGCGTTCTGGCGACGCCCTGGCCGCGGACAACGGCGTCTGAGGAACCGGCGCTGCCGAGAATATTTTCCCAGTGGGTAAGCGGCAGCCGATCACCGCCGGACGTGCGCAGATGACCCCAAAGCTCCGGCGAGTACTTTTCACGCAGCAGCGATGCCATACAGCCGCAAACGGTGAACACCGCAAGAATTACCAGCCCGTAGCGGATGTACTGCGTCAGAAGGCGGGGAAGTCCGGGAAATCGCGCCCACAGCGCGGCGAGGGTTTCGGTAATGTCGGAGGAATCGGTCAGGAAGGATAAAAAAGACATGCGCAGCCTCAAATCTCAGGTAATCACGAGGTTTCAGGGTTCTATGATACGCCGCAACAAAGCTGTATGACGCGGGAGCTGCCCATCACTGACGTGATGGGCATGCACACCTCGTCAGTTTTCAGGAATCAACCGTGCAGACGCCGCAGCATCCTTGTATGGCCGGCGACAATCTCTTCGGCGACGCCGGGGCAGAAGCGGGATGAGCGCGCCTCATAACCGCCCTCGGCGAATGCGGAATACATCGGGAAGTAGCCTTCGGAACCGTTAGTCACGCAGCAGGGGATGGTGAAAGAATAGGGCGAAGCTTCCTTAATACCGCGGCCGACATCGGTGAACGGCTCGCCGGGAATGCCCGCAAACGCGAGATCGCCTGCGGTCACGGACGACAAACGAAGCAGGATATCCGGCGCCGCATGCTCGAGCCGCACCATCCGGTATGCCTCAGCGACGAGTGTCGTGACACCCATGCCGGACTCGGGAATCTCGGCGTCACGGCCCGACTCGTGCAGCTCGATGAGATGCTTGGCACGGGGGATGTCCTCGGGCTTCGGCAGATTCGCCGGGACGATGAGATCGTCGATGGCGAAGGAGACCTTCCCGTCGGCGAGCGGCTGTGCTGTATCGTAGACCGCAAGCGCAGCGCCCGCGATTGCGCGACCCATATAGGCACTGTGCTTATAGCCGGTGACCGGGAACGTTTCGGTATCCGGACCGTTGCGATCGCGGCTGACGTCGATGTGGTTTGTGTCACCCTGCGCGCCGTTGAAGTAGATGCACCGAATACCCGGTACAGCACCCTCAAACGTACGGCGTACGAAGCCCGGGAAGTCCGCCGACCACTTCGTCCCGCCGATGACGTCGGGATGAACCTGGAAGTTGATCAGGGCGAGTTCCTCGCCGCCCTCACGGATGATGCGCACAAGCTGCAGCATCTCGTCGGGGGTGGAGATCGGCGTGCGGATGTTGGGGTTGAGGTAGCCGGGATTGGTGCGGATGGTGCCGTCCTTCATGCGGAAGCGGCGGATAAACGCGACATTTTTGACGCATCCGCGCGCGGAGAGCATCTTCGCGGGCTTAAGGTCGTCGATCGCCGCCATCGCCGCCGAGCCCAAACGCGCAAAGCAGTAGGCATTGTAGACGGGGTTATGGGGGAACAGTACGGTTTTCATGACGGGACCGGTATGTGTATGGGTACAGGCGAGGAAGACGGCGTCGGCGGAGATATGCGCCATCTCGGAGATGATCTTGCGCGCTTCGTCGGAAACAGACTGCCCGATGCCGATGAGGTCGAGGGAGAACACAACGGCGGTCCGTTCGCCGTCGGAGAAAGCGATGCAGGACGCGAGCAGCGGGTCAAGTATCCCGTCGGCCTGACGGGGAGAGAAGTAGCCCTGCATATAGGTGCCGAGCGGCGGAGTGATGTCAATGCGTGAGAAACCTACTTTCAGCATAATAATATTCCTCCTGCTCCATGTTAAAAGGGGGATGGTACGGAATATCCGCACCCGTCCCCCATAATTTTGATGTATTCAGTTCTTGAGCTTTTTGAGCTGCGCGACCTGTCCGTTGATGAGCAGATCGGCGATACCGGCGGCGAAGTTCGACGAACGCGCCTCATAGCCGCCCTCGGCGTACGCGCTCTCGACGGGGAAATACCCCTCGGAGCCGTTGGTCAGGCAGCAGGTAACGGTCATCTTGAACGGGGAAGCGGCTTTCGTGCCGCGGCCGATATCGGTGAACGGCTCACCGGGGAAGCCGGCGAACGCAACTTCGCCGATGGAGACGGCGCTCAGGTAGAGGTCAAAGTGTGTGGGGCCGTGCTCAAGGCGTACCATACGCCCGGCTTCGGCGACGACCGTGGTGAGCTGCATCCCCTTGAACGGAATCTCATCGTCACGGCCGGCTTTGTGCAGCTCGTTGTACTTGATGGCCAACGGCATGTCCTCGGGCTTGGGCATCTGGGACGGGACACGCAGCGTAGTCTGGGCGTAATTGACCTCGCCTGCCGGGACGGGCTCGCACTTGCCGTAAACCTGCAGTGCGGCGCCGGCGATGGCGCGGCCCATATGCTGGGAGTGCTCGTAACCACGCGCGACGTCGTCGAAGCTGTCGAGGTCGAGACCTTCGAGTTCGCCGGGCTGCGGGTCGGTGCAGACATGGTTTGTATCGCCCTGGGTACCGTTGAAGAACACGCACCTGACCTTACCGCCGAGAGCGCCTTCGACGGTCTCACGGACGGCGCGGGGATAATCGGCGCTGATTTTGCAGCCGCCGATGACGTCGGGGTGCACCTGGAAGTTGACGACGACGACTTCGGGCTTGCAGCAGCGCTTGAAGCGGACGACCTGAACCGTCTCGTCGGGGGTGCCGATCGGAGCGTCGATCTCGGGGTTGTTGACGCCGGGGTTGGTGCGGATGGAGCCGTCCTTCATGCGGTAGCGGCGGATAAAGGCGACGCGCTTGGCGGTCGAGCGGCCGATGGCGATGGAAGCGGGGGAAAGGTCGGCGATGGCGAAGGTCGCGGCATCAGCCAGACGCGTGCCGAGGAAATCGTCATATCCGGCAAGACCGGCACCGAGGGCTTCGGACTCGGAGCGGCCGACGGATGGGCCGGTATGGGTATGGGTGCAGGTGATATAGATGGCCTCGTAGGGAAGTCCGGTGGCTTTGGAGATACCGGCACGGTAGATATCCATCTTCTTCTGGCCGATGGAGATGAGGTCGAGGGAGAACAGGACGGCGGTTTTCTTACCGTCGGAAACAGCGATGCAGTTGGCGTCGAGGTTATCGAGAACGCCGTCCGCGATACGCTTGACAAAATATCCGGCGATCGGGATACCCATCGGCGGAGTGATGTCTACACGGGAGAAACCGACTTTAAACTCTGACATAAGAAAGCGCTCCTTTACAGAAAATATTTGTCATCCCGCCTCCGATGAGGACGGCGGATGCTTACATCTCTTAGTATACCACATTTTCAGAATTAAGCAAGAGTTTTTTTCAAGTTGACAAAACACATGGGAACGTATATAATAAAGAAAGCAACTGGAAAGAGGAAACATCATGAGAATGAAGCTGTCTTATCCGACGCTGCGCCGGCTGCCGCGGTATCTGAGACAGGCGGAGACACTGCTGTCGGAGGCGCGCACGCATGTCTCGTCGAAAGAGCTGGCGGAGAGTCTGGGATTCACGCCATCGCAGGTGCGTCAGGATTTCGCAGCGCTCAAGGAGGTCTGCGGTGTCGCAGCGGACGGGCTGCAGGGCTACGGCTATCGCGTCGACAGCCTGAAGGCAAACATGGAGCGCATTCTGAAGCTGACCGAGCAAAAGACCTGTGTCCTGGTCGGCGTCGGGAATCTTGCGCTGGCACTGGCGCACAACTTCGACTTCATTCGCTGCGGTATCCGGCTGGACGCGGCGTTCGACGTGCTGCCGGAGAAGATCGGCACGATTCTCCGCACGCTGGAAGGCGAGGTGCTCATCCGCGATGTTGCGGAGCTTCCGGATTACTGCGCCCTGCAGCGTCCGCGCGCGGCAATCCTGACCTGTCCGCCAGATGTTGCGCAGGATACCGCCGACATCCTCACACTCAGCGGAGTACAGGGAATATGGAACCTGACCAATGTAGATATCCGCGTTCCGGAGGGTGTTGCGCTGGAGAATGTCCACCTCTCCGACAGCCTGATGACACTGTCATGCAGGATCGACATATGAATACGGGTCGGCGTATTCTGCTGCTGATACTGGTGCTGACGCTCGCGGTGAGCGTGACCTGCGCGCTGCCCGGCGATACGGACGACCCGGTGGTCACGCTGCGCTATCTGACGGATATCTTCCAGCCGTCGATCCTCTTGCAGGCGGACAACCTCGCACGGACGAAGTTCGGGGCCGTGCTCACAAAGCTGGACGCGAGGCTTGCAGATCCGTTGGCATCGGTCGGCGCGGACATCTTCACCGACGCAGTAGGGGAACATGTGACATGGCTGAACACCGGGACGTACCGGCTTCCCGCGGGAACGCTGGTATCCGGGAGCATCGGGACGACGCTGCTGCTCGGCTCAGGCAAGGCGCGGATCATATCGCCGGACGCATTGGCACGGGTAGACGGCAAAGCTGTCGGGACAGATGCGGCGGTGAACGCGCTCTACATCATCGCGGGGCCGGGCGGCTTCCGAATGATCTCGGACGGTGATGTGACCGTCTCCGCGGGTGCGTATATGATCGGTAAAGCGCCAGTATCCGACAGAGGAGCTTCTCCGGCATTTCCGACCACTCCGGCTGTCACGGAAGGTTATGAGAAGTACGCGCGGGCTTTGAACGCGATGGGACTGTTCCGCGGCACGAACAAAGGCTACGAGCTGAACCGCACGGCGACGCGCACCGAGGCGCTGGTGATGCTGATCAGGCTTCTGGGCGAGGAGAACGCGGCACTCGCGTCGAAATACACACATCCGTTTCGGGATGTTATGAGCTGGGCGGATCGGTATACAGCGTATGGCTTCCGGAAAGGCTATACAAAGGGTGTATCCGAAACGCGCTTCGGAGCGTCAGACGCGGTGACATGTGCACATTATGCGACGTTTCTGCTGAGGGCTTTGGGATATGACAGCAGCAAAGATTTCTCCTGGGAGCGTGCGCCGGAGTATGCTGAGACGCTTGGGCTGATGACCGCGGCGGAGCGGACGGCGCTGACGAAAAATTTCACGCGCGACGGGATGGTATATCTGTCGTACCGGGCTCTGATGACGAACATGAAGGGAACACAGACGCATCTTCTCGACCGTCTGATTGCAGACGGGGCGGTGACGATGGATGACGCGTACCGTGCGGCGGTGATTGTGGGGTAACTCACCAAAAATGGCGGGCGCATACTATGAGGTGAGGCGGCGGAAAGTACGCGCCCAAATGAAGCAGCCCCCTTCCCGGATGGGAAGGGGTTCCTTGGTTACAAACAATCACATTTTCTTGTGTTTTCACAAAATCAGGATACAATAGAAAACACATGGATATTCCAGGTTTTAGGAGCAAGAGGGGTTTCATGTCTCAAAGACTCAGAAAAAAGTGTTTCTTATCCAAAGATGTGCTGCTGATGCTGGTGATCCTGTTGGGAGTAGGGATTCTCGTGGGCGCGGCAGCGCTGTATGTCAGCATACGGACAGACCTGCGCGGGGTATGTCCGGGTGTGACAATCGCGGGCGAGGACGTCGGCGGTCTGGACGAGAATATGCTGCGGGAGAGTGTACAGGCACACGCGGATGAGCTGGCAGCCTCACGGACACTGCGCATCACGGTGGACGATACGGTCTACACGATGAAGCCGTCGGATGCGGGCGCGTACTGGGACGTCGAACGCGCGGTGACGGAGGCGTGGCGTATCGGGCGTACGGGCGATACGCTCGCGCGGTTAGGCGAGATCAGACGCTGTGCGGAGGGGTATGACATCGTGCTGTCGTTCGTGTACACGGAGCAGGAGCTTGCCGAATACGCACGGAGGCTTTCAACGCTGGTGGCAATCGACTACCGCGATTCGTCATACACGGTGGAGGATGACCGCGTGGTGCTCGATACCGGCAGCGCCGGACGCTTCATCGACGAGACAAAGCTGCTGCGTCTGCTGTCGGAACGCTACAGAGCAGGCGACATGTCGGACATCGTGCTGACGTCAGAGTACAAAGAACCGGAGCCGCTGGATTTATCCGCATTGGAGCAGATGCTGGATGTCCCGGCGCAGGATGCGTACTGGCTGCCCGGCGACCGGACGTTTGAGACCGCGGTGGCGGACATCGCGGGTGTGGACTTCGATCCAGAGGAAGCCGCGCGCATCTTGAAAGGAGAGGGCGGCGGAATGTACGGCACACGCTATGAAGTGCCGCTGCATGTGGTAGAGCCGGCTGTCACGGCAGCGCAGCTCTCCGAGTCGTTGTTCCGGGACGTGCTGTGTGAACAGATGACTCTGCTGAAGCCATTGCACGAAGGCCGTACGAACAACGTACGAATAGCATGCGAGAAGGTGAATGGGACGCTGCTGCTGCCGGGCGAGACGTTCTCATTCAACACGGTGGTGGGTAAACGGACTTATGAGGCGGGTTTCATGGACGCGCCGATATTTGACACGGGTGAGCTGGTGGACGGTATCGGCGGAGGCATCTGCCAGGTCTCAAGTATGCTGTATATGGCAGCGTTGCGGGCGAATTTGCAGATCGACGAACGGCACTACCATCAGTTTGTGGTGAACTACGCGCCACCCGGAGAAGATGCGACGGTCTACTATGGGAAGCTGGACTTCCGCTTTACCAATAGTACGGATTATCCGCTGCTCATTGAGAGCAGGCTCGAGGACGACGTGGTGACGGTGCGGCTGATGGGGACAAACGTGCATCCGGAGCGGACGGTCGACGTGGTGACAAAGACGCTGGAGATGATCTACGCGGAGACCAAGGAAGAGTATGACGCAACGAAGCCGCGCGGCTACCGCAAGCAGATCAAGGTGGGGAAGGTCGGCTACCGCACGGAGACATATCGCGTAATCTACGAAAACGGCGAGGAGATCAGCCGGACGCTGGAGAACAAATCGTACTACAACAGCGCGCCGAATGTCTGGGTTGTGGGCTGAGAAAGGAAAAGTTATGGACAATAGAGTGGTTGTCAGACAGATGCTGAAGGCCGGTGCGAAGCGGAGACTGTTCGGGTATCTGCTTCCGTGCGTCGGAGTGGCGCTGGTGGGGAGTCTGATCTCGTCGCTGTTTAAGATCATCCTATCTGGGCAGATACCGGACCTCGAGACGCTGATGCAGGCGGAGAACATCTCACAGTACCTTCCGCAGGTACTCAAAACCAACGGCCTGAGCCTGCTGTTCGGGTTGCTGATCTCGCCGTTAACAGTGGGGTCGTATGCGTTCTTCACGGAGGTGATGCGCGATAAAAAACCGCCGTTCACGATGGTGTTTACGTGGCTCGGAGAGGGCAGACGTCTGAAGACGGCATATCTCGCGAACCTGTGGTACTTTCTGATCTCGCTGCGGTTCATGCTGCAGTTCTGCACGTTGCCGGGCGTACTGTTCTATGGTTCGTCGCTGCTGTTCGGAAAGCTGCCGGATATCGCGGCAATGGCGGTGTATCTGCTGGCATTCGCGGTATTCATCGCTGCGTGCGTATTTGCATATGCGAGAGTGAACGCGTATCTTCCGGCTCTGTACATGCTGGCGTCGAACCCGGAGCTTCCGATCTTGCGGACGTTCACTTTCTGCGGGAACATGATGCGCGGACGTGTGTGGGAATTCTTCGTGCTGCGGCTGAGCTTCCTGGGGTGGGAGGTGCTGGCAGCGTTCACCTGCGGACTGTCGGCGGCGTTCGTAACACCGTACATCAACCTGACCGTAGCGGGCTATACGGAGTACCTGAAGATGAAGGCACTGGAAGCGGACATAGAGACAAAGGGAACGGAACAGTGAACGGATTTCATGTGGTACTGGTAGAGCCGGAGATTCCGCCGAACACGGGGAACGTTGCGCGGACGTGCGCGGCGACAAACTCGGCTCTGCATCTGATTAAACCGCTGGGGTTTGATGTGGACGACAAAACACTCAAGCGCGCGGGACTTGACTACTGGCACTTCCTCGACCAGGCAAACCTTCCCGGGGATTCCCATGAGGACGACTATGGCCTGACGCGCTACGGGCAGCTCTACGACAACCTCGATGCGTTTTTTGCGGCAAATCCGGGGCGGTACTGGTACGCGACAACGCATGGCGGCATCCGCTACACGGACGCGGAATACACTCCGGGAGACTATCTGCTTTTCGGGCCTGAGACGCGGGGCCTGCCGAAGCCGTTGCTCGCCGCGCATCCGGATCGATGCGTGCGCATCCCGATGCGGAACGACGCGCGTAGTCTGAACCTGTCGAATTCGGTGGCGGTGCTGCTGTATGAAGCGCTGCGGCAGACGGGATTTGACGGGCTGCGGTAAATATATAAAGATACGGTTGCTGTCCTGCAAACCAGACAGCAACCGTATCTTTATATCGAAAAGGAACCCTCCGGACATAGCTATCGCGTCCGGCACCACGCAGATTCCCGGTTATGTTTCATCATATCGCACGCGCTCGACGGATACGCACTTTCCGGTCTTATCGTCGAGATCGAACAGCGCACCGCAGAAGCATGCGGGGCCGTCGGAAGACTGAAATCGGGTCATCATATCGCCGAGAAAGTAGGAGACACTGTCCTGCGCGCGCACGCCGATGACGCTCTCACGTGCGCCGACCATGCCGAGGTCGCTGATATAGCCGGTGCCGTTCGGGAAGACACGTTCGTCGGCGGTCTGCACATGCGTATGCGTGCCCCATATGGCTGACACGCGTCCGTCCAGGTGGTAGGCCATCGCGAGTTTTTCGGACGTAGCTTCGGCGTGAAAGTCGACGACAATAAATTTCGTGCGCTGCGAGACCTCGCAGAGCAGTTGATCGATGACGGTGAAGGGGTTGTCGGGAATGAAGGACATATCGCAGCGGCCGATGAGGTTGATGACGGCGAGCTGACCGGAAGGGGTCGGGAGATAGGTGACGCCGCGTCCCGGTACGGAGGACGCGAAGTTTGCCGGGCGAACGATGCGGTCGGAGGCGTCAAGGAAGTCGGTGATGGTCTTTTGTTTAAACGCATGGTTGCCGAGGGTCAGCACATCGGCGCCGGCATCGAGCAGCGCGTTTGCCTGCTGCGGGGTGACGCCGAAGAGCGCGGCATTCTCGGCGTTGACAACGACGGCATCCGCGCTCAACTCCGCTTTCACGCCGCGCAGAAACTTTTCCACACATGCGACGCCGCACCTTCCGCTGACGTCGCCTAATGCAAGCACTCTCATACGCGTGCGTACCCTATGAGCGTGCAGGTACCGCCGCAGAAAGCTCCGGAGCGTGTCCAGTCAATTTTAATGCCGACGGAGTGCGGATCGGACGGGCCGCTCTCTGGGAACGGCACGGTCAGCGCGGCGATCTGATGCGGGGCAGCGGTGGGTAACTCTTTCATATACAAAACTCCTGATTTATAGAGGTACGGCGGCGGTTTGGTATCAAGCCGCCGCCGTATATGAGGTTTTATTACGCGGCAAAGTGCTCGTTGAGCTTCCTGACAAGCTCATCCGCGTCGGTTCCGTGAACTGCGCATGCCTGGGCGATGGTTTCGCCGCGCGATGCCGGGCATCCCAGACAGTGCATACCGATCTCAAAGAAGAATTTTGCGGTATTGATGTCGTGATCCAGGACTTCGCCGATGATGCTGTCCTTGGTAACTGTCATAAAAGCAGACCTCCCAATTTGTGATGTGCGTGTATTATACACCGAAAACGTGTTGATTACAAGAGGGAATATTCGACAATTATAGCTGTTCGGCAAGCGCTTTTATATAGCTTTTGAGCCAGTCACCGCACTTGGGGTTCGAGAGTGACAGCTCAATGACGCTTTGGAGGTAGCCCTCGAGGGAGCCGGTGTCGTAACGGGTACCCTCAAACGCGACAGCGCGCATATCGCCTCTTCTTGCCAATACAGCTAAGGCATCGGTGAGCTGAATCTCGCCGCCATAACCGGGCGTGAGGTTTTCGAGTATGGGGAAGATATCCGGCGTGAGGACATAGCGCCCGAGAATGGCATAGTTGGAGAAGACTTCATCGGGCTTGGGCTTCTCGACCATATCGAAGACATTGAACACATTGTCATGCATGTGCTCGACGTCGAGGGAGCAGTAAAGCCCGATGTGGGACAGCGGGACGGTCTGCACGCCGACGGTGGAAAAGTTCTCCTCGTCAGCGACTTCGGCGAGCTGGCCGATGACGGGACGCTCGGCGATCATGACGTCGTCGGCCAGGAGGACGGCGAACGGCTCATCTCCGACAAAGTGGCGTGCGACCCAGACGGCGTGTCCGAGGCCAAGCGTCTCCTTCTGGCGGACAAACGTGATGTTGGCGAGGTCGGCGGTATACCTGACAAGTGCAGCGTCCTCAGTTTTACCCACGCGCAGCAGGCGTTCCTCAAGCTCGGGATGGTAGTCGAAGTAATCCTCCATCGCGTCCTTGGCGCGGTTGGTGACGATGAGAATATCCTCGATTCCTGCGGCAACGGCCTCTTCGACGATATAATGGATGGACGGGCGGTCGCCGAGGGGGAGCATCTCCTTGGGGATGGTCTTCGTCACGGGGAGCATCCGGGTGCCCAGACCGGCGGCGGGTATAACAGCCTTGCGTATATTCACGTAAAACGCCTCTCTATATTATTTGTCCTGTTTCGGAAACAGGTTGGTATATGAAATCACTGCCAGCAGAGGCAGTCCAAGGACGGCACACGCTGCGATCTGTCCGAGCCCGACCTGACCGGCGAAGATCCAGAAGGTGGGAAAGAACGTCTCGAGCGGCACATTGACGAGTGTGAGCACGGCGCCGACGATGACGGCGTTGACGACGATCGGCGGCAGCGGAGCGAGCCATTTATTTCGCATTTTCGCGGTGAGCATGGCGGCGAGAAAGGTTGCGAGGGTACCGAAAATGATGTCCAGGATACCGGCGCCGCCGAGAAGGTTTGCAAACAGGCATCCGACAGTCAGCCCCACGACGCACATCGGTTCGAGATAGGGGAGCACCGTCAGCGCCTCGGCAACCCGGCACTGCAGCGGACCGAAGGAGATCGGCTGCAGCAGCAGGGTCAGCGCGACATAGACGGCGGCAAGCATCCCTTGACTGACGAGAACGCGGGCTTTATTCATCGTGCGTTCCGACGACAGCGATGTGCAGCTCATCCAGCTGCTTTTGGGTTACATAAGACGGAGCGTCCATCATCACATCCTGCGCGTTTTTGTTCATCGGGAATGGGATGATTTCGCGGATGGAGTTTTCGCCGGCGAGCAGCATGACCATACGGTCGACGCCGGGTGCGATGCCGGCATGGGGCGGCGCGCCGTAACAGAAGGCATTGTACATCGCCGGGAACTTCGCGCGCACGTCGTCCTCGCCGAGGCGTACCATCTTGAACGCCTTGATCATGATATCCGGGTCATGGTTGCGTACCGCACCGGAGGACAGCTCGACGCCGTTGCACACGAGGTCGTACTGATCGGCAACGATATCCAGCGGGTTGACTTCGCCGCGTTCGGCTTTTTCGAGGATTTCCAGACCGCCGCTGGGCATTGAGAAGGGGTTGTGGCAGAACTCCAGCTCTCCGGTCTCCTCGCCGATCTCAAACATCGGGAAGTCGACGATCCAGCAGAACGCATACTGCGCCTCATCCATATGTCCTGGAACCGCTGCGCCGAGCATCTTGCGGGCAACACCTGCGGTCTTCAGTGCGGACGCCTTCGTACCGCCCGCAAACAGGATCAGACACCCGGGCGCCGCGCCCAATTTGCGCAGCTCGTCCTCATGTCCCTGCAGGAACTTCGCGATTCCGCCCACGAGCGTGCCGGAATCCTCCATACGCACCCAGTAGGGCTTGGCACCGGCCTGTACTTCGACATCGGCGCACAGCTTGTCGATCTGCTTGCGGGTCAGACTGCATCCGGAACATACCACGGCTTTGACGCACTGCGCCTCCGCGAACGCCGGGAAGCCGCAGGAGGTGCCGAGGGCGGTTGCATCTGACAATTCGAGGTCGATGCGTAAGTCGGGCTTATCGGAACCGTAGCGTTCCATCGAATCCTGATAGGTGATTCTGTGGAACGGAGGGTTGGACGCGATGTTGTAGGTACCGTATTTTGCAAAGATGGGCGGCAGCACCTGTTCGATGACATGAAAGACGTCGTCGCGCGACGCAAACGCCATTTCCATATCCAACTGGTAGAACTCACCGGGGCTGCGGTCACCGCGCGCATCCTCATCGCGGAAACAGGGAGCGATCTGGAAGTAGCGGTCGAAACCGGAGGTCATCAGGAGCTGCTTAAACTGTTGGGGTGCCTGGGGCAGCGCGTAGAACTTCCCCGGATGCTTGCGTGCGGGGACGAGGTAGTCACGTGCACCCTCGGGGGAGGATGCGGTGAGGATGGGGGTGGTGATCTCAAGGAAGCCCTGCTCCGTCATCGCTTTTCTGAGCGCGGCGACGACGTTGCAGCGCAGGATGATATTCTGTTTGACTGCGGGGTTGCGCAGGTCGAGATAGCGGTATTTGAGGCGGGCAGTCTCATCGGCCTCACGGCTGCGGTTGATCTCGAAGGGCAGCTCATTGTAGTGGCAGCGTCCGAGCACCTCGACGGCGGTCGGGGCGATCTCGATGTCGCCGGTTTCCTGACGCGGGTTCTTGCTGCCGCGTTCCCGGACCAAGCCGTCGACGGCGATGGTGCTCTCTTTGGTGATGGAACGGAAACTGCGGATGAGCTGCTCATCCTCGAGCACAAGCTGGGTGGTGCCGTAGAAATCCCGGACGACGGCGAAGGCAAGGTTTGCGCCGACCTCACGCAGGTTTTCCAGCCATCCGCACAGGCGTACCATCTGGCCGACATGCTCCATACGAAGCGCGCCGCAGGTATGGGTTCTGTTCTGTGTCATACCGAAATATATCTCCCAAAAGTCTTATTAAAGAACCGCTTCAATGGTCTCGGCAGACAGGACGCACGGGGTCTGCTCTCCGGTCTCCATATTCTTAAGCTGTGCGGTACCGGCCTTCAACTCATCGTCACCGACGACCATCGTATATCTTGCACCTATTTTATCGGCGTACTTCATCTGCGACTTGAGGGAACGTTCACAGAGATCACGCTCGGCGGCAATGCCCATACGCCGCAGGTCGAGGATCAGCTTCTGAACATGGTTCTCGGCTTCCTCACCGGTGGTCGCGATATAGAGGTCAATGCTCTCCTCGCCCGGGATCTGCACGCCCTGTTTCTCCATAACCAGCAGAAGCCGCTCGAGTCCCGAACCGAACCCGAGGCCGGGGGTAGGTTTGCCGCCGAGCTGCTCGACGAGACCGTCATAACGGCCTCCGCCGCAGACGGTGCCCTGCGCGCCGATGTCGTTTGAGATGAACTCGAACACCAGCCCGGTGTAGTAGTCAAACCCTCTGACGATCCCCGAGTCGATCTGATAATCAACCCCCATTCTCGACAACAGCTGGAGTGTGTTGTCGAACTCGGACTGACAATCGCTACATAAGTAGTCGACGATACGCGGAGCGCCCTCGGCGATCTTTGAGCAGATCGGAGATTTACAATCGAGGATGCGCATCGGGTTGCGGTCTAGACGGCTGCGGCAGGTCTCGCACAGCTCGTCGACATGCGCGCGGAAGTATTCCCCGAGCGTTGCTTGATACGCCGGGCGGCACTTCGGGCAGCCGATGGAATTGATATGCGCGGTGATGTCGCGGATGCCCAGGCTCTTGTCTCGAATGCCCAGGCGCTTGAGGAAGGTATCGGCGAGAGAGATGACCTCGGCGTTTGCGGCCGGGGACTTCGCGCCGAAGCATTCGACGCCGAACTGCCAGTGTTGCCGATAGCGGCCGGCTTGGGGTTTCTCGTATCTGAAGAGGGGGGCGATGTAGTAACACTTGACAGGCAGCGCCTCATTGAAACCGCCGTGTTCGATCATTGCACGGACGACCGACGCGGTCCCCTCGGGACGCAGTGAGATGGAGCGCCCGCCCTTATCTTCGAAGGTGTACATCTCTTTTTGTACGATGTCGGTGGTATCACCGACGCCTCGGATGAAGAGCTCTGTATGCTCGAACATGGGGAAGCGGATTTCACGGTAGCCGAAGGATTTGGCGGTATCGCGCAGGACGCGTTCGAGGTATTGCCATTTATAGGAATCTGCGGGCATAACGTCATAGGTCCCTTTAGGGGCCTGAACGATTACGGGCATCATGATTGCCTCCTCAGTAGGTTCTGGGCTTGGGCTGACGCTTGGGGTTGACAATATCGCGCCAGGAGAGGTCGCCGCGGTCGAGGCCGAGGACGAGCATTTCTGCCGTGGCGATATTGGTAGCCATAGGGATTGAGTGGAGGTCGCACAACCTCTGCAGCGCATGGACATCGGAGACAGTGCCGGGCGCTGCCATCGGGTCGCACAGGAAGATGACCATATCAATTTCGTTGTAGGCGACGCGCGCGCCGATCTGCTGATCTCCGCCCTGCGCGCCCGACAGGAATCGGTCGATCTTTAGACCGGTGGCTTCCGAGACCAGTTTCCCGGTCGTTCCCGTCGCGCAGAGATTATGCTTGGAGAGGATGCCGCAGTAGGCCATGCAGAACTGAACCATCAGTTCTTTTTTCTTATCATGTGCGATTAGGGCGATATTCATAAAACAACCTTCTTTCAGGCAGATAATATTTTAAATCTTCATCAGCGGCACGTCTTCGGAATCCAGACGCGCTGCAATGTTGCGAAAAGCTCTGGCGGCCGGGCAGCGGGGTTTCTGTCCGATGAGCTGACCCAGTGCGCCCGCGACAATGACCTGCTCGTCCTCGGGGATGACCCCTAAAAGCGGCAGACCCGCCATATCCATTGCGTCGTCGATATTGGGGGTATTGTTCTGTTTGATGACGCGCGGCCGGACGCGGTTGACGATGAGACGGCAGTCGACAAATCCCATTTCCTCGAGCAGCGTGACGGCGCGGTCGGCGCTGCGCAGGGCGACGATATCGGGGGTGGAGACGATGAGGGCGCGGTCGGCACCGTAGGCGGCACGCCGGAAGTCGTCGCCGAGACCTGCGGGAGCGTCGATGAGGATGAAGTCGGCGAGGCCGAGCCGCTGCGCCGCGTCGGTCACACGCTGCAGCGCGTCCGGTACGATGCCCACAGGGGACATCGGAGCAGTCAGCAGCCACAGATCCTTTCGGTTCGGATGCTCGGCGACGGCGTCATTGAGTTCCGCACGACCCTCGGCGACATCTGTAAAGTCAAACAAGGCGTTTTCGTACATCCCGAGCGTCAGATCAAGGCTGCGCACACCGACATCGGCGTCGATCAGCAGCGTCTTCAGACCTCTTTCGGCGAGCGCTGCACCGACGCCTGCTGTCACGGCAGTCTTCCCCGTACCGCCTTTCCCGGATGCGATCACGATACATTCCATCGGCTCTCACCGTTTTCCCCGGCATTTCCGCCGGTGTCCATAATACGTCTCTTATTATACACCTTTTTTGTTCTTTTCACAAGGGGTAATCGGAAAAATAATGAAAAGTTCACAATCCGCTCCGAGCATTATGTAACAGCACGGTTTTCCCAGCGTTTTGACTTAAATCGCGGCACAAAAAGTGCCGTTCTTGCTGCCCAGTCTACATACATCGCGATCCAGATACCCAGAAGTCCTCCGTCCATGACCACGCCGAACACCCACGACAGCAGCACGCGGACCACCCACATGATGATGAGAGATGACGTGACGGTATAGCGGACATCTCCGGCGGAGCGCAGCACAGACGCGAGTGTGAAGGCGGTCGACCACAGGAAGGGACTTGTAAGGACCATCGAGCGCGTGACGACGATCGACAGCCGGATGACATCGGGGTCAGTGGAGAAAAGTCCGACGAACCACGGCGTCGTGAACCACAGCGGGATGCAGACAATGAGCTGGAGGATGCTCGCGGCGAGGGTCGTGTACCAGCCGTGACGCCGCGCCTCCCGGAATTCACCCGCGCCGACGGAGAAGCCGACGAGCGTGATGGCGAGCGTGCACATCGCGTTGCCGGGGATTTCGATGAGCGAGACGACCGACTGAGTGACGGCGTTGGCGGCGATGGTGTAGGTGCCCATGCCGGTCATAAAGACCTGGACGATGAGCTTGCCGCCGTTGAACATCGCGGTATCCAGCCCCATCGGGACGCCGATGCGCAGAATCGGGAGGATGTCTTTCCAGACGATCGGGAAGAATTTCCGCAAGTGCAGCGGGAAACCCGGACGGAACATAAGCACGAGCATGAACGCGGCACCGGCGGCTCGAGCGGCAACGAGAGAGATCGACGCGCCGGTGACGCCCATCTCCAGGCCGTAGATGGTGATCCAGCACAGCAGCGTATTGACGATGTTGATGAGCAGTGCCGACGCCATCGGCATCCGGGTATTGCCGCAGCCTCGCATGGTGGCACTCAACAGCGATGAGATCGCGGCGAAGGGCATCGACAGCGCGCCTGCGATGAGATAGATGCGCGCGGCGTCCAGGACCTCAGGCTCGGCGGCGCCGAACAGGAAGCTGAGGATGGGCTTGGAGAACAGCACCAGCAGCGCGGCAATCGCAACGGATACCATCAGCACGGCGGCGCAGAATTGACCTATGCACCTCTCCGCGCGTTCCTTCTGCTTTGCGCCGAGGAACTGTGCCGCGACTGCCGCGACACCCGACGCGATGGAGAACAATGTGAAGACGATGACGTTATTGAGGGCGTTGACGACGCCGACGGCGGAGATGGCGACGGATCCGGCGTGGCCGACCATGATGGTGGAGATGAAGCCGACGAAGGTGGACATTGCCTGCTCGGCGAGGATGGGGAGGTAGAGAAGAATGACACTTCGTTGGGTGAAGATGGCACGCAGTGCATGCAGGAATCTTCGAAACACGCACGGACCCTCCTGAATAGAAAATAGCGGGAAAAACGCAGGTATCAGCGGTTACCATAACGACTTTGAACGGCGAGGTTTACAAAGAGTTATCCCCATTATCCCCAGAGTTTTCCCCAATTTTGAACCGCGCGCGGTTCATCGGAAACGCGTTCATAATTTGGGAACCATCTGCATAACGCTTGTGAACCGGGAAGAATCAACGGATCTTCTCAAAAATTATCCCCATTATCCCCAGAGATTTCCCCAATGGAACGGCAGGAAAACCGGGAACATAACAAACATGTGCGGGAGATTATGTTTCACATGAATACCGTTTGTAAAATCGATGTAAAACAGTGCGACAAAAAGGCGTTCAGACGGTATGGGCTGGAGTAAAGCACGTTTATAATGTGTACCCGTGCTCGATGGACAGGGTCGCGCGCGCATTGAGTCCGCTCCCGGCGCGTTCCCCGGCGAGATATTCAAAATATGCCTGACAAGCGATCATTGCGCCGTTATCTCCGCACAGGGACAGCGGGGGGAGGTATAGAGATAGGCCTGCGTCGGCGCACTCTTTTGTCAGTCTTGAACGGAGGAAGGAGTTCGCCGCAACCCCGCCGGCGACCGCGAGCTTCGTCGCGTGTGTCAACCTTGCAGCCTCCATCGCACGCGGTACGAGCGTATCGGCGACGGCTTGGCAGAACGAAGACGCAAGCCCCGCGCGGTCGAGCTTGACGCCGCGCTGTTGGGCATTGTGGACGATATTGCGCACGGCGGTCTTGAGGCCGGAGAACGAGAAGTCCAGCGGCGCGCCGTCGACGATGGCGCGCGGGAGTTTATATGCATGCGGGTCACCCATCCTCGCAAGCCGGTCGAGTTCGGAACCGCCGGGATAGGGCAGTCCGAGCACGCGCGCAGCTTTGTCGAACGCCTCGCCCGCCGCGTCGTCACGGGTTGTACCGAGCACGCGCAGGTCGGTGTAGCCGTGCACGTCGACGAGCAGTGTGTGTCCGCCGGAAACAAGCAGGCAGCAGAAAGGCGGCTCCAGCTCGGGGAAGGCGATATAGTTGGCAGCGATGTGTCCGCGCATGTGGTGTACGGGGATGAGCGGTTTGTTTAACGCAAGTGCGTAGGACTTGGCGAAGTTGACTCCGACGAGCAGCGCACCGATCAAACCGGGCGCGTAGGTAACGCCGACCGCGTCGAGGTCGTGTTGATCGACGCCTGCTATACGCAGTGCCTCGGATACGACGCCGCAGATGCCCTCGATGTGTTTGCGCGACGCGATCTCGGGAACGATGCCGCCGAAGACCGCGTGCATATCAGCCTGGGACAATACAACGTTTGATAAGATTGTACGCCCGTCCAGAGAAACCGCCGCGGCGGTCTCATCGCACGAGCTTTCAATCGCGAGAATCAGCATACTTTTATAAGCCGCCTTTCGCATCCCGGGTGCGGCTCATGATGACACCGTCCTCGACCGGGTTGTCGTAATAGTTTTTTCGTACGCGCAGCTCCTGAAAACCCTCGCCTGCGTAGAGCGCACGGGCGGGGGTATTACCGAAACGCACCTCTAAAAACACCGTGTTCACGCGCAGGTCATCCGTAAGTACGCGCAGAAGCTGCCGTGCGATGCCCATCCGCCGGTACCGGGGACTCACCGCGATGCGCAGCACCTCGGCCTCATCGGGGATGACCGCCGCGCACAGATAACCGCAGACGTCGCTGCCGCATATCGCGCAGGTCAGCTCCTCGACCGGCGATTCATATGACAGCCGCAGCGCATCCTCGTCCCACGGTGCCGTGAAACATGCCCGCTCGAGCTCAGCGAGCGCCGGGAGGTCGTCGGGCGTCACGCGCCGCAGCTCAACCTTTCGCGTCATACCAGTTCTCTCCCACGGAGGCATCGACTTTCAACTGTACGGACAATGACGCCGCGCCCTCCATTTCCTCGGTCAGCAGCTTTTTGACCGTCTCGGTTTCCTCACGCGGCGTTTCGACGATCAGTTCATCATGTACCTGCAGCACGAGCCGCGCCCGAAGACCTTCCCGCTTAAGCCGGTCGGCGACATTGACCATCGCGCGCTTGATGATGTCGGCGGCGGTGCCCTGGATCGGCGTGTTGAGTGCGACCCGCTCGCCGAACATCCGCGTGTTGCGGTTGGAGCTTTTCAGCTCCGGCAGCTCCCGGCGGCGTCCGAACAGCGTTGTGACATAGCCGTTCTCATACGCTTCCTTCTTCACGCGTTCCATATAATCCCGCACGCCCGCATAGCGGTCGAGGTAGCGGGCAATATAATCCCTGGCCTCAGCGCGGGTGATGCCCAGATCACCGGCGAGGGAGTAGTCGGAGATACCGTAAACGATACCGAAGTTGACGGCCTTGGCGGCACTGCGCTGCTGCGGAGTGACATCCTCGGGTGAGATGCCTGCGACGACGGCGGCGGTGGCGCGATGGATGTCAAAGCCCTTGCGGAACGCCTCAAGCATTGCGGTATCCTCGGCGATGTGCGCGAGCAGCCGCAGTTCGATCTGCGAGTAGTCGGCATCGACGAGCACCCATCCTTCCGGCGCAACAAACATCCGCCGCAGCTCCGCGCCCAACGCTTTGCGCACGGGGATGTTCTGGAGGTTCGGGTCTGTGGAAGACAGACGTCCGGTTGCGGTGACAAGCTGCTGAAGATTTGAATGGATGCGGCTGTCCTTCGGAGAGATGAAGCGCGGAAGTCCGTCGGCGTAGGTGCCGCGCAGCTTCGTGAGCTGGCGGAACTCGATGATATACGGGATGATCGGATGGTCGTTTTTGAGAGCTTCCAGGATGTCGATATCGGTGGACCAGCCGGTCTTGGTTTTGCGCCCGCCGCGCAGACCCATGCGGTCGAACAGGAGCTCGCCGAGCTGCTTGGGGGAATTGAGATTGAACGTCTCACCGGCCTGCGCGTAAACCAAAGCTTCCAGTTCACGGATACGTGCCCCGAGCTTCTCGGAGTAGATATGAAGCTGTTCGGCGTCGACGAGGACACCGAAATGCTGCATTCCGGCGAGGACACGGGTGAGCGGCAATTCGAGGGTACGGTAAAGCGTATCCATGCCAAGCGTGCGGAGTTTCTCGGGGAGTACTTCATATAAAGAGAGCACGGCGCGGCTCTGCTGCTCAAACGCATTGACAGCGTCCGCCGGACGGAACGGGGACAGCAGCACATCGAGGTCAGGCGCGGGTGCAGAAATACCGAGGAAGCGTCCGGCGACGGCGTCGAGGGTGACATCCGCGCCGGGGTCCAGAAGGTATGCGGCGACGGCAGTATCCTCGACAAACCCACCGCAGGGGATATCAAGCTCCATCGCCGCGAGATAGACGGGCTTTGCGTCATGCGTGAGTTTCGGGACGGAGGGGTCGAGCAGGCGCGTGACGGCGTCGCGGAAACCGGCTTCGTGCTGTAACAGCAGTGTAAAGTCACCGTTGCGCAGGACGCCGACTGCGTCGAGCGCGCCCATGTTCAGGAAGACCATCGGCGCATCCGCAGAAGATTCCACAGGTACGGTCTGAGCAGGCACCGTGTCTTCCGCTGCTGCGGGCTGAGCAGATGCCGGGACGGTTGCGCCGTCGCGGAGACGGAGCTGGACGATGAACCGGCGCAGCTCGAGCCGCTCAAACAGCGTGAGCAGACGCGGCTTGTCGATTCCGCGCAGCAGCGCGTCATCCGGCGTAAAATCGAGGGGCGCGTCACGTTCGATCTCGGCGAGGACGCGGGACATCTCGGCGCTTTCGCGTCCGGCGAGCAGCTTTTCCCGCACGCCTTTTTTGATGCTCGGGTCGTCGATGTTGTCATAGACGCCGCGCATCGTGCCGAACTTTTGAATGAGCATGAGGGCGGTTTTTTCGCCGATGCCCGGGACGCCGGGGATGTTGTCCGACGCATCACCCATCAGACCCTTGACTTCGATCATCTGCGGCGGCGTGATGCCGTACTCCTCCATGATCTTCTCAGGCGTGTAAGGGATCGTGACGCTCTGGTGGTTGCGGGTGGTGATGTAGAGTACGGATGTCGTATTGTCGATCAGCTGGAAGCTGTCGCGGTCGCCGGTGACGATGATGCAGGTCCAGTCGGGATCTTGCTCGCAGCGTTTGGAGATGGTGCCGATGAGGTCATCGGCTTCGAATCCGGCGACCTCGGCACGCGGAACGCCGAGTGCGTCGAGGATCTCGCGCAGCAGGTCGAACTGGGAGATCAGTTCCGGGGGTGTGGGGCGTCGTCCGGCCTTGTAGTCGGAGAACTCCATATGGCGGAAGGTCGGGGCGTGGAGGTCAAAGCAGGCGAGGACGGCGTCGGGCTGCTCGTCGGCGAGAAGTTTGAGGTAGGAGGAGATGAAGCCGAAGATGGCATTGGTCGACTCACCGGCGCGGGTCGTCAGCGGCCGGATGGCGTAGAACGCGCGGTTGAGGAGACTGTTTGCGTCGAGCGCGAGCAGCTTTTTCATACGGGAACCTCCTGTATTTGATACAAAAACGCGCGAGCGCGGACGTTGCCCACAAGCGGGCATTTCTTGCGCAAAGAAATGAATGCCATGAAACTATAGAGTCGAATCGTGTTCGCCTGTCTCCGCTGCAGCTCCACGCATGGGCATACAAATTCATGTCAGTATACCACACAGAAGCTCAAAAAGCAATCCCTTGTGTAAAATAATCACAGGATACACTAAAAACTATCATCCAAAAAACGTTACATCGTTGACATTCGCATATCCGCGCGGTATAATGAAATTACTTCATATATGAAAGGAGCGCGAGCCATGTACATCGGCAAACTGAACGCGGCATACACCTTCCTCCATCGCGGCACGGACCTGCACTTCCCGCCCGATACCCACGAGGGCGACGTCTATACCTGGAACTGGGACACGATCTGGGACACCGGCCTTGACATCCGGCTGACACTCCCGCAGGAGAGCTTCATCGGCAGCATACGTGTCCCGCTGACGGACGGCGCGGAGGTCAAGGCAGCGCATGTACTCGTCGACGGCAGTCCTGCCGGCAGCTATACCGCCGAGACGGACAAAACCGCATCGGGCATCCTCGACATCCCGGTCGGCGTCGAAGGTACGGAAGTTACCGTCCGTCTGGATGCGTATCTCAAGAAGATCGCTTTGGCGCTGCCGGTGATCCTCGGCGCGTACGAGGACGGTACGCCCACCGTATGGCCGTCGGTCAAACACGCGGCGTATACGAATGGTGAGCTTGCGTACACGGCGCTTGGGAAAGTCACGGCGGCGGGCGGTGAGGACGCGGACTTCGCGGCGGACTATCTCTCCGAGCGCATCAAAGAACGGCTGAATGTGACGTTCCCGGGCGGCGGCCGTGCGGATGTTGCGGTCGTATATGACCCGACGCTGACGGGCGAGACCTATCGCGTGAATGTCACTCGGGATGGCATAACGCTGACGGCGGGCACGCGTCTGACGCTGCTGTACGCGGTGGAAACGCTTATACAGTTCGGCGGGTCCAACGGCTTCCGGTACGCGGAAATCGAGGACGCGCCATATAAGCCGATGCGCGGCTTCCACTTCGGACTGCCGCCGCGTGAGGAGATGGACTTTGCCAAGCGCGTCATCCGCTATATCCTCATACCGCTGCGGTACAACCAGCTGTTTGTGGAATTCGCGGGGTGTATGCGGTTTGACCGTCATCCGGAGATCAGCGAGGCGTGGCTGCAGGGCAACGCAGCGGGGAAAGCCGGTACACAGCCGCCATTCCCGCATGGTGAAATGTGTGCCGGCGGGAAGCTTCTCGAGAAGGACGAAGTACGCGCGTTTTTGGATCACGCAAGGGCTTACGGCTTTGAAATCATCCCGGAGGTGCAGAGTTGGGGGCATACGCAGTACATCACCTATGCGCACCCAGAGATTGCAGAAGTCGCCGACCAGGAGGACGTATTGGTGGACACGCGCGGCACCGATCAGCGTCCGGCACAGTTCTACGCACACTGCTACTGCCCGTCGCACGAGGAAAGCTACCGCATCATCTACGACATCATCGACGAGATTGTCGAAGTCGCGCGCCCGCAGCGATATGTCCACATGGGCCATGACGAAATCTACGACATCGGCATCTGCCCGCGCTGCCGTGACCTGGACCACGCGGATTTGTACGTGAAGCACGTCACGTCGATGCACGATTATCTTGCGAAAAAGGGTCTGGGGATGATGATCTGGTCGGATATGCTGCATCCGACGGAGCGCTACAAAACACCGCCCGCAATTCGCCGCCTGCCGCGCGACATCATCTTCCTCGACTTCATCTGGTACTTCCATTTCGACCTCGACATGGAGGATCACCTGCTGCCGTTCGGGTACAGAATCCTGATGGGCAACCTCTACAGCTCACATTACCCGCGCTTTGAGAGCCGTATAGCGAAGGAGGGGATGCTCGGCGGGCAGGTATCGACCTGGTGTCGCTTCGATGAATACACGCTGGCAAAGAAGGGCAAGTTCTACGATTTGATGTACACGGCGGAGATGCTGTGGAATCCTCTCTACAAAGAAGGACTGCGGGAGATCTACGCGCATTTCCTCTCCGACAAACTGCTGCCCCGGATGCGTGACGAGGTACGCGGCGTAAAGACCGGCACATGGACGAAACTGCCGGTCACGGGCTGCGGATGCGGCGTCCCGAAGGCGGTTGCGGAGGTCTGCCCGGATGCGGTGACGGTAGGAAAAGGTGTAACGGTGCCGGTACACGCGAGATGTGCGGCGCTGCGATTTGCGCATACGACGGCGTGGAATCTGCCACGCGCGGCATGGAAGCCGTTGGAGCAGATCGGAAGCTACGAGGTGCGCTACACCGACGGAAGCTCCGAGACGATCGCGGTGGAGTACGCGGGGAACGTGATGGCATGGAACCGGCGCTGGGGACAGCCGCTGCCGCAGCAGTATTACCGGCATCAGGGATACATTGCGACGTGGTTCTCCGATCCGGTCATCCGCGCGAAGGATGCCGGCGGAGGCGACGTGACGGTGCTTGCGTACCTGTGGGAGAATCCGCATCCCGAACGGGAGGTTGCGGAGGTCGTGTGTCACGAGAACGCGCAATCCGCAGCCGGTCTGATTCTCGCGGGCGCAGATGCGCAGATCATCCGCGCATAGCAACTGTGTATCCAAATGATTACGGAATCGTGTTTTCCGTGTAAAATCCGCATGTCCTCTTGACAATCCGGCGGTGAAGTGTTAAACTTGATAGAAAGGAATCACACCCCATAATATTCAGCGAATAAGTCAATTATCCGGAGGAAAGTACTATGATTGTCGACGCACACAACCATGTAGACTGGCATAAATACAACCTCGACAGATTTTTGGCGAATATGGATCAGTACGGAATCGACAAGACATGGCTGCTGACCTGGGAGTCACCGGCGGACGAATACACGCCGGAGTACAACCATGTTGTCAACGTCGACGCGCTGACGGACGGCGGACCGATCTCCTTCGCCCGGACACTCTCGTACATTGAACGCTGCCCCGACCGCTTCGTGTTCGGCTTTGCGCCGGACCCGCGCCGTCCGCAGGCCATCGACCGGCTGCACTCGGCCATCGACCTTTACGGCGTCAAGGTCTGCGGCGAGGTCAAACTGCGCATGATGTACGACAACCCCGACGCTATCCGTCTGTGGCGCTTTGCCGGTGAGCGTGGGCTGCCCGTCACCTTCCACTTCGACTATGAGCTGGGCGAGGGTAGGACCAAGTACCCGCGTCCGAATTACTGGTACGGAGGCGGCATCGACTGCCTCGAGCGCGTGCTGAAACTGTGCCCCGAGACCAACTTCCTCGGCCATGCGCCCGGGTTTTGGTCACACATTTCCGGCGATGACCGCTTCGATAAAGAAGGTTATCCGAAAGGTCCCGTTCTGCCCGGCGGACGTGTGATCGACCTGCTCGAGAAATACCCGAACCTCTACTGCGACCTTTCTGCCGGCTCCGGCTGCAACGCAATATCCCGTGATCCGGCGTTCGGGAAGAAGTTTCTCATCACCTGGCAGGATCGCTGCGTATACGCCCGCGACTACTTCGACAACATCCATCAGGAGTTCATCAATTCCCTGAACCTCGACCAAAGCGTACTCGATAAGATTTATTATAAGAACGCGCTGCGGCTGACCGGAGAGAATGTGTAAACATTGAACATATGGGGGATGCGTTTCATCCCCCACAGGATCCTCTAAAAAGGTGGTGATCGAGTGTCCTGCCTGTTTACCGACCGCGCCGAGTATTCCAATACCAACCTTTTGACCTTTGCCAACAACGGCAATGACACCAATCTGCCCTTCTTCTTTAAGACAAGGACAAACTGTCAGCTGATCCCGCATAGGCATGACTATCTGCAGTTTGTGTATATCCGGAAGGGTCAGCTCACCCACGTATGCGGCTCAAACATCGCCGACCTGCGCTGCGGAGACCTGCTGCTGATGCCGCCGTATATCCCGCACTATTTCATCCCGATTGCCGGGCGTCCGTTCGAGCTGATTGAATTCGAATTCGAGGCGTTCTTCATCGACAGCTGTCTGACTTCCGGCATCGCCTACGACGGTGTCGATGCACTCGAATGGCTGGAGAAATACACCAGCGGCCACAACTTCCCACTGGCGTCCCTGACCGGTGCCTCACGCTTCGAGACAGAGAATACCATCGACGAGATCGAACGCGAGTATACCGGCCGTACACCCGGTTTCCAGAGTGTCATCCGTGCCTGCGCTTTGAAGATGCTGACACTGCAGCGGCGTGCCATCCTCACACAGAACAAAAATGACGGAACCCATCTTCTCTATGAGCGGCACCGCGAGGTCTTACTGCGGTCGCTCGACTTTATCCGCGAAAACTACACCCGCGATATCTCTGTGCAGGACGCGGCGGCGGTCGCCATCATGAGTCCGTCGTACTACCGCCACTATTTTAAGCTGCTGACGCACAAGACCTTCACCGAGTACCTCAACGGTCTGCGCATATCGCATGCAATCACGCTCATCCGGGACAATCCGCGGATGAAGATCGTGGACATCTGCTACGCCGCGGGTTTTTCGAATATAAGCCATTTCAACCGTACGTTTCTGAAGATCGCGGGAGTGACGCCGAAGACTTTTCGCAGCTCGACGGTGTTGGGTACGGACGGCACACCCGATCTGCGCGACGGCATATAAGGAAAAAAACATGAAGATAAAGAGAGCGGTGCCTATTATGCTCGCGCTGCTGACGCTGCTGACCTCCTGTACGGCGCCGGTCACGCAGCATACACCGCTGACCGTTGTCGGCACCGGCGAAGCGACGACGACTGCCTCAACGTCTGCGACAACCGAGACAACTACGGCGTCAACAACGGTACCGACCGCAACGACCGGTGTGACGACCGGCACACAAACTTCAACGCCGCAGACGAAGAGGACAACTGCGGCGACCACTCCGTCCACGGCGGTCACGGGACACGAGGATGTCAGCGCACGCTTTGAAAAGATGAGCGTGGAGGAGAAGGTCGGACAGCTCTTTGTCGTGCCGATCAGCGGCGTATCGCTGGGGATGAAAGACCGCGAGCTGCTCAAGAGCTGCTCGTTTGAGAATGTAATCCTGTTCGGCTCGAATATACGGGACGCGTCGCAGCTCTCGAAGCTGACGACGGCAATTCAGGATGAGATCACGGCAAACACCGGCCTGCAGCCTTTTATTGGCGTCGACCAGGAGGGTGGGACAGTACAGCGTCTGCTGTTCGCTACGACCTCTCCGCCGGCGATGGCGGTAGGCGCTACAAGAAAGCCCGCACTCGCGAAGAAGCTGGGCATGTTGATGGGCGAGCAGCTCCTGACACTCGGCATCAATGTCAACTTCGCGCCCGACGCAGACGTCAACTCGAACCCCGACAACCCGGTCATCGGCGACCGCTCGTACAGTGAGGACGCGAAGACATGCGCAAAATTCGTGTCGGCATATGTCGAGGGCCTGCAGTCGGCGGGCGTGCTGGCGTGCGCAAAACATTTCCCGGGTCACGGCGACACGTCGGTCGACTCGCATGAGACGCTGCCGACGGTAACGGGCGACCGGGAGCGTCTGGATACGCTGGAGCTGGTGCCGTTTCGCGCGGCGATTGAGGCTGATGTCGCGATGACGATGGTGGGGCATCTGCTGGTACCGGCGCTGACGGACGACGGGCTGCCGGCATCGCTGTCACAGGATGTCATCGAAGGGACACTGCGCGGAGAGATGAATTTCTCAGGCTTGGTAATCACCGACAGCCTGTCCATGGGCGCGATCACGGAAACCTATGGGCTGGGACAGGCATGCGTGATGGCAATCAACGCAGGTGCGGATCTGCTGTGCTTGAACAGCAGTGCAAAGGAGATTGAGGAAGCGTACGATACGGTACTCGCGGCAGTCGAAAAGGGGAAAATCTCACAGGAACGTCTGGATGACGCAGTGCTGCGGATTCTGGACGCAAAGGAAGAGTACGGTATCTTTGAGAGTCCGCGCCCGTCGGAGGAGCTGCCGTCTACGGAGGAATATGACGCGCTGCTGACGCAGATCGCGGAGGAAAGTCTGACACTGATGTCCGGTACGAGCCGCGTATTCGACGCGTCTCAGACGTTTGTGATTGCAACGGAACCGTACCGTGACGTTTTGACGACACGGACGGAAAATCTGGGAGCGTATCTGACACGCAACTACGGTTGTGCGTCGACGGAGATCGAGCGTAAGCCCGACAGTTACGCGCAGCAGATGGCGCTCGACTCGGCGAAGCTGTACGAGACGGTGGTGCTGGCAGTATCCGGGGAAGGGTGTCTGGAGCTTGCGCGGATACTGGGGAAGCGTAATCTCAGGCTGATCATTGTCGTGATGGACGATCCGTATACGGCGCGGGAGTACATGGAGTGCGGCGCGAAGGTGGTGTATTGCGCATATGAGAACACCGACTACGCAATCCTCGCCGTGGCGAAGGCACTGACCGAGGGTACGGCGAAGTAGAGAGGATGCTTCTCGCAGAGGCACGGCGCACCGTATCCCTGCAGATGTATGACAAGAGCCGCTGTGAAAGAAAACACAGCGGCTCTTGTCATATCCCGGAGGTCTTACGCACGGAAGGCTTCGTCAACCTTCTTATACGCGGCGAGGGTGTAGGCGATGTCCTCATCGGTCCAGCTCTCGTTGATGTATAGGTTATACTGGGTATCGGTGACTTCGATGGCGTTGGGGATGGGGAAGTCGCGGTTCATCGTGCCCTTATACTCGGGGCTGGTCCACGGGAAACCGTGGGTACCGAACGCGCGGCGGTTTTTGAACCAGTCGAAGGTGGACGGCAGCGCGGCTTTGTAGTTGAGGGAGACATTCGCACCTTCGGCGGCGAGCGCCTTGACGTACTCGTCCTTTGTGCAGCTCAGCCCTTCGAGGTTGACGCCCAGACGCCAGAACCAGTAGACGCTCTCGGCACCGTCGATGAGCTTCGGAATCATGACCGACGGGATGTCGGCAAATCCGGCGGCGAGCTTTGCGGCGACCTTGCGGCGGTCCTCGCCGAAGCGCGGCAGCTTGCGCAGCTGGACACGTCCGATCGCGGCGCCGAACTCCTGCAGGTTGCAGTTGAGTGAGGCGATGCAGTTGGTGGAACCTTCCGGAAGACCGAAGGGCTTGCCGCGGTCGGCGACCTGACGGACCTTCCAGTACATGTCTTGATCCTTGGTGTAGACGAGACCGCCCTGACCGCCGGTGCAGAAGTGCTTGCCGAACATCGTGGAGAAAGCGCCGAAGGCGCCCCAGGTACCGACGGGCCTGCCGTCGAGCTTAGCAAGGTGGGCCTGCGCGCAGTCCTCGATGACCGGGATACCCTTCTCATTGGCGAGCTTCATAATCTCGCGCATATCGGCCGGTTCACCGGCAATGTGCGGAACGATGATGGCGGCGGTGAGGGGAGTGATGAGCTTGGCAATCTCCTCGGCGGAGGTGTTGTAGGAACCCTTCTCAACGTCGGCGACGGCGGGAATGCAGTTGCACATGAGGATGGGCATGATGCCGCCGGGGTCGGTGATGGCGCCGACAATGACCTCGGAGAACGGCTCGGGATTGAGTGCGCGCAGAGCGACGTAGACAGCGTTGGTACCGCCGTTGACACCGTCCGTGTATCCGCCGCCCAGCAGCGCGGAAAACTCACGGCAGAGGGCTTCTTCTTCGGGACCGTTGTAGCCGACGTTATTGCCGGTTTCAATGGCACGGTCAATCAGGGCGTTGAGTGCGGCCTTCTCACGGCCGTCGGTGGCGTAGCGTGCGGAGCAGGGACGCGGTATGGCTTTCGCACCGCCGTTGATGGCAAGATCTGCTTTGGTCATAACAGTAACCTCCCGTACAATGATCCATTGATAAGCGAACATCAGGAACCATATATTCAGTATAGCACAAACGCAACGTTCCCACAAGAGTATTTTGACGAGAAAATAATACAATTCGCGCGTTCTCTATTGAAATCAAGAAAAGAATGCGATATAATGTAGAAAACTCACATAGGGAAAGGTGAATATTCCATGCTGTTTCGCAAGAACGCCGTCATTGTCTTCCAGGGCGACTCCGTCACGGACGCCGGCCGTACGCGTCCCGACTCTCACGGCTTCGGGCAGGGTTATCCCGCGATGTGCGCCGGGATGCTGCGCTCGCTCTACCCGGACTACGAGCTGACCATTTACAACCGCGGCATCGGAGGCAACCGCGTAGAACATCTTGTTGAGCGCTGGCAGCAGGATACGCTCGAGCTGCGCCCCAATGTTGTCTCCATCCTCATCGGCATCAACAATGTCTGGCACCCGTACGCGAATCCGGAGATCCCCTACGACATCGTGAAGTTTGAGGAGGACCTCGCGCGCATCGTGGAGCAGACCGTCCACTACGGTTCAAAGCTCGTGATGCTGGAGCCGTTCGCGTTCCACCACGGATGTTTCCCTGAGGAGTGGCGCGTGCGGTTGTGGGAGGTCAACCAGGTCGTACGCCGCATCGCGCTGCGCTACGCCGACGCGTTTATCCCGCTCGACGGCATCTTCTATCAGGCGGCGGTCTGCTCGTCACCCGCCTCGCTGACTGCCGACGGCGTGCATCCGACCTTCGAGGGTCACCGCCTCATTGCGCAGGAATGGATGAAGGCTGTCGCGAGCTGACGGGCGAGTGAGCAAGCTGCGTGCAGGTCGCACCCACCGCGTCGGTGAAGAAGCACAGAATCACTTTTTTCACGAACAGTGCGGCGCGGTGGGTATTGATGAAGCGCAGCTTTACCAACTCTGCAACGTTTGATCAATCATGACAGCAGAGACGCGGGGATGAGCACCTCCCGCCCGCAGTGTTCGGCGAGGACGTCGCGGACATGGTCGATGCGTTCACGGCGGTCGAGGGTACGGCAGTCCCAGCGCATGTCAAGCTGCACGGGTGCGTCCTCGGGGATCAGGCGGATGGCACGAATGCAGAGGGAACGTATGTTCTTGTACCAGTCATATTGACGCCGGAACAGCTCGTACCCGGTCTGCGCGATGGTGAGCGCGTCGCGGGTGGGATGGGGGAGAGGGCATTGGAACTGACGTATCACAAGGGTATTGTCACGCACAGACACCTGTACGCTTGTCGCCGTAAGCTTTTCCGCCCGCAGACGTTTTCCCACGTCCTGCGCGAGACGGTAGAGCATTGTATAAACCTGCGCGTTCTCGGTCAAATCGGCGCGCGGCGTATCGCCCTTCCCGACGCTTTTGACCGGCGGCGTCTCGTCCATGTGCATCACACGGCTCTGGTCTAACCCATTGGCAAAGACCCACAGCAGCGCGCCGTTCTTCCCGAACTTGCGCTTGAGATACTCCGGGTCGGTTTCCGCGAGCTGCCCGAGCGTGTGGATGCCCAGGTTCTCGAGCTGCTTGTAGGTCGAACGTCCGACGCCGAGCATCTCCGACGCCGGCAGGCTCCAGAGCTGTTCGCGGAAGGTCTCCTTGGGGATGACCGTGACGGCGTCGGGCTTCTTGAGGTCCGACCCGAGCTTCGCGAAAACCTTGTTGAAGCTGACACCGACGGAGACGGTCAGGCCGGTCTCATGCTTGACGCTTTTACGGATATCGTCGGCGATGCGCGGCCCGGGTCCGAAAGCGGACTGCGAGCCGGTGACGTCGAGCCACGCCTCATCGATGCCGAACGGCTCGATGAGATTGGTATAGCGCGCGTAGATCGACCGTACGCGCCGGGCGTAGTCGAGGTAGCGGTCATGATGCGGCGGGACGATGGTCAGCTCCGGGCACTTGCGCTTGGCCTCCCAGACCGCCTCGCCGGTAAGGATGCCGAAGCGCTTGGCGAGCTGGTTCTTCGCCAGGACAATCCCATGCCGCTCCTCGACACTGCCGCAGACTGCTGTCGGACGGGAGGCAAGCGACGGGTCAAAGAGTGTCTCGACCGACGCGTAGAAGTTATTGAGGTCGCAATGCAGGATTTCTCGCTCCAAAGTGGTTCACCCCTTGACAAACGGAGGCTCATGCATTATACTTGAAACGAACTTCACATTGTGTATAGTATACACGCACAACATTCATTTGTCAATAGAAAACAGAAAATACATTCATAATAATTAGAAAGGTGAAAGACGAATGACGTTCGGGGATAAGCTGCGGGCGCTGCGTAAGTCGAAGCGCATGACGCAGAAGGAGCTTTCACAGACTTTAGGGCTGACTTCGCGGACGCTGATCAACTATGAGCAGGGGATTTGCATGCCGAAGAAGGCGGATGTGCTGCTGCGCATCTCAAATCTGTTCGGCGTACCGGTGGACGCGCTTCTGCACGACGATACGCCGATTGCGGGGATCACGGACCAGCCGCCGGCAGATGTGCGGCGGTTTCTCGAAGAGGCGTCGGCGCTGTTTGCGGGCGGGAAGCTCGGAGATGAGGATCGGGAGCTGGTGATGCGCGCGATCCGTGAACTGTACGAAGAATCCCGGGGTGCGTGTGGGGAGAAGGAAAAGCATGAGCCTGCCTAAGCGTGTAATCGAGGAGGAGGCCGACCGGCTGATTGAGCAGTGCGGCTCACGCGAGCCTTGCGACCTTGCGGAGGCGGCGGGCGTGCGGGTGCGGTTCAAGGAGCTGGGACGGCTGCGCGGGTTTTATCTGCGCATAGGGGATGACCGCTACATCACCGTCAACGCGGCGCTCGGGGAACAGGAGCGGCGTCTGATTGTTGCGCATGAACTGGGGCATGATCTGCTGCATCAGGCGCAGGCGGAGTGTCACGCGCTGCTGGAGTATGCCCGTGCGACCGGCGGAGACCGTACGGAATATGAGGCGAATATTTTTGCGGCGGCGGTGTTGATCTCCGACAGTGATGTGCTTGAGCACGCGGGGGACAGTCCGCAGACGCTGGCGGCATATCTCGGGCTGCCGGAGGAGCTGGTGTCGATCAAGCTGCAGTCGATGGCGGCGCGCGGCTATCCGGCGCTGTGGCAGAGCTGCCGCACGGATTTTCTCGCGGGATGACAGCGGAATCATAGGATTTACTTCATATGTCGACGCGGTCATTGCTTTGATCGAACATGAGAAAACAGAGGAATAAAGATATGTCACACAAGACAAAGCTGATGTTTTTCTTCGATACAGAAGACTTTACCGCACCTGAAAGTGCGGACGCAATCCTCGAGCTTGCGACGATACTGACGCAAAACGGCATCCGCGGGCATTTCGCGGTGGTAGGTTTGCTGGCGCGTCAGCTCGCCGCGTGGGGACGGTTTGACGTGATCGAGGCACTGAAAAAGCATGAGATCGGCTCGCACACCTACGGCCACAGCCTTCACCCGGACATCTGTGAACAGACCGATTGCAAGGACTTCGACACGGCGTATCTGACGGCGGCGAAGTCGGAGTGCGAGGGGCTGGGGATGCTGCACGCGGTGTTCGACCGTGACCACTGCCTGTTCGCGGTACCGCCGGGAGACAGCAAAAGCTACGTAGCGATGTACCTGTATGCCGATCTGGGGATCCCGTTTTACTGCGATACGGTGATCGTCGACGAGAAGTGCAGCGCGATCAACTACTGCAATGCACGCCACATCGCCTATACGGACGCGGTTGAGAGCATCGCGTTCGGTCAGCCGCGCCGCGAGCTATCGGACATCCTCGACGGTTTTGAAAAGAAGGATTACGTGATTGTCTACACGCATCCGAACATGGCAGAGCATCTGCAGTTCTGGGACGGTGTGAACTATATGCGTGAGAACAAACACGCGTGGGGCGAGTGGGAGATGTGCCCGCGGCGGACAGCCGAGGAGACCGCGCGGTACTATGCCACTTTCCGTTCGCTCATCCGGACGGTCAAGTCCGACAACCGCTTCGAGATCACCGATCTGCGCACACTGGAAGAAAATGAGCGACCGCGCAAAGATGTGACACCTGCACTGCTGCCGGTGATGCGGGAGGCGCTCTCACGGGAGCTTGCACCGCTGGACACGCCGTCGCTGTCGGTCGCGGACATGTTCCTTGCATGCGTGAGCTTTCTGCGCGGCGCGGACAGATATACGCCAGAGAAGGTTTACGGCTTCCTCGAACCGCCGTATGCGGTGACAGAAGACGTGACAGTGCGCGCAGAGGATGTACGGACGGCGGCGCGGGAGATCGACGTGACACGGTTTCTGCCGGTCAGGATACGCGCGGGGGTACATGACCTTGGGCCTGCGGACTTTCTTTACGCGATGCTCGATACGCTGACGGGTGCGCAGAACGTGACGGTGACGCCGCGCGTGCAGATGAACTCGATCGCGGCGTTTCCGAAGCTTGAGAGGTTCGCCGTTCGCGGCACCTGGGTACATACGCCCGCGCTGCGGGACGACTACCTTTCCGACCGCCTCAGGCTGCAGGCATGGACACTGCGGTACAGCGAGTCAATGACAGCGCAATAGACAAAACGGCGTGCGTTATTTTGGAACGTACGCCGTCTTTTTGTCTTGACATGGGAAGGCAGGTATGATATACTTACATTGATTTCGGCATAGATGAGATATTATAGAATATGTTCATCCATGCTGAATGAAATGCGGAAATCCATTGATCCGAAAGGAGTGACAACATGGCAGACTTCAAGGAAAGTGTCCGTAAAGCGGCAAGAGCGGCACTGGCGGACTTCGTGGGCTTTGCCGGACGTGAGCGTTTCGAGGGCATGGACGCGGTGAAGAATCCGTTCAACCTGTTCCCGGAGGCGAAGACAGTCGTCGTGATCGGCCGGCGTATCACAAGAGGGACACTGCGCGGGATCGAGGAAGGCGTCAACTTCGGGGACTACGGATCGTTCGGGCAGGGCTGGCTTGCCAACGAGTTTGTGGCCGAGACGCTCTACGAGACCGCAACGGCGATCGAGCGCATGGGCTGGGAGGCGATGCCATTGACGCCCGGGCTGCACACGGGTGTTGCGGGCGTGAGCGGACCGTGCGACCCGGACTTCAACTACTGCGCGGTCGCGGCAGGTCTTGGTGAGATCGGCATGTCCGGTGAGGTACTGACTCCGCGCTTCGGACCGCGTCAGCGCTTTGCGATCATTGTCACCGACGCGGAGTGCGAGAGTGACCCGCTGCTGGAGAAGCCCGTCTGCACCAAGTGCGGACGCTGTGCGGCGATCTGTCCGCTGAATGCTTTGGGGCCGGAGATCACGGACATAAACGTTGCGGGAAAACATATGCCGGTGTACACATGCAACATCCGTGCGTGCGCGAAGTGTCAAAACGGCGCCGCGAAGGCCGGGTACATGGAGACCGTGATGTACGGCGCGGTGCGTGAGACCGTCGAGGGCATTGACCGCAAGGCAGCCGTATGTACGCGCACATGTGTGGCAGCGCTGGAAGATGTGGTGGAGAACAAGCTTGATCTGAAGTTCCGTCAGCGTGAGGTCTGGCGCAAGAACGAGTTCGGCGAAATTCTGCCGCCTGTACCGGCGGATGAAGCGTAAGGGAGGCGTGGAGAAATGAAATTGACTTCTGCTATGATCAAGGAGAAGGCGAAGGAACTGGGCATTGACCGTATTGCCATCGGTTCCATCGATCGTTACAAAGACGCGCCGCCGCTGATGAATCCGCTGAACTACTTCCCGGAGTGCAAGTCGATCATCATGCTGGCACAGCGCATCCCGCGCGGTACTTACCGCGGTATCCTGTCAGGTACGCACTGGCACAACTACACATTCTATTCTTACAACAGACTGAACACATTGTTCCGACCGAAGCTGACGTACGCGATGTGCTGCTTCATCGAGGACTGCGGAGCAGAGGCGATCCCGCATTATCCGGCGGTGGCGGAGCGCATGGGCGACGGTGATCCGGTGGTACCGGGACGGATGCCAAACGTCGCGATGAGCGTACGCATCATGGGCATGGGCGCGGGTCTGGGCGAGATGGGCTACTCGAAGGTGTTCATCACGCCGGAGTTTGGGCCGCGTGTGCGTCTCGGCATGATCATGACCGACGCGGTGCTCGAGCCTGACCCGATCATTCCGACCGGGACGCTGTGCAACCACTGCGGAAGCTGCGTACGGGAGTGCCCCGGCAACGCGATTCCGCCGGTCGGCAAGCTGCAGAACACGGTCCACATCAAGCTGGGCGAGGAGGATGTGTACTGGGGCGACGTCGACATGGGCCGCTGCACGCTGACGCACCACGGACTGAACAACCGCATCTCGCCGTTCCTGAAGAAGGATATGCCGAACCTGGAGTACGACGTCTGCGAGTCGAACGTGACGGAGGAAGAGGCGTACCGGCTGACACACGCGCTGGTGAATAAGCGCTGGGGCGGCGTATACGACCGTCCGGACGACTTCATGATTCACTACTACGGCTACATCACGAGCCATGTCGGGTACTTCGCGATCTGCGGCGCGCGCGGCTGCATATGTGCGTGCGCGGATGCTTTGGAGCGCAGAAAAGCGATCAAGAATCTGTTTGTCAATCCGCTGATCAAGCGCAAGCTGTGGCTGATCGACGTAAAGACGAAGGAGAAAACTGGAGCAATCAACCTATGGCGTGAGCAGGGGCTTGACCGGAAGGATCCGACGCTGCGGCAGAACGAGTACCGGCACGCGGCAGGATACAAGCACAACTACGCGGTGAAGGAGGAGAAGTAAGATGCTGACAAAGGAACAGATACGCGCGCGGGCCGGTGAACTTGGCATCGACCTGATCGGCTTCGCGGCGAAAGATCGCTTCGAAGGACAGCCGCCGGAACGGGACCCGAAGTCGATCTTCGCGGAGTTCGAAACGATGATTCTGATAGGCCGGATGGTTCCGCGTGGCAGTCTGCGCGGTGCAGCGGAGGGTACGACCTTTGCCTCTTACGGGAACTTCGGCTGCAAGATGCTGGACGATCAGTTTGTGGCGACAGCAACTTACAATCTGGTACGGTTTATTGAAGACAGCGGCTACGAGGCATGCCCGATCTTCCCGAACCCGTTTGCAATCAACAACATGGGCGTACCGGTCGAGCCCGGGAAGCCGGCGCCGAACGTAACTCCGGACTTCGACTACGCGGCAGTAGCATGCGGACTGGGCGAGCTGGGCATGAACGGGATGTTCCTGTCGCCGGAGCTTGGCCCACGTCAGCGGTTCCAGATGATTCTGACGGATCTGCCGCTGGAGTCCGATCCGTTATACGACGGTCCGGCGCTGTGCGACCGCTGCGGCAAGTGCATGGAAGCGTGTCCGCTGCACGCGCTCGACCTCGGAAAGACCGAGACGCGTGAGGTATGCGGGAAGGAGTTTGTTTGCGGCAGCTATGACAATGCACTTTGCCGGGAATGCCTGAACGGTGGGACGCCGAACCGTCTGCATCCAAAGGGAGAGCCGGACCGTATGGCGGCGGCATGCAATCGCGCGTGCATCCGTGCGCTGGCAGAGCGCGGCATCGGGAAGATGAACACGGGATTTGTACCGCTGAAAGATTGGCAGAAGGACCGCAAGGGTCGCGTTCTGTAGGATATGACAAAAACCGTGGGGGCTTATAAAGGCTCCCACGGTTTTTGTGTCAAAAATGCTTGACATACGCGTATTTTTCGTTATACTATTTATATGCATCACACGAAATAGGGATACCCCATACGCAATATTTGCGCACGACATGCTCGGGATGGTCTGCACATGTCTGCGGAAGATAAGTTGCCGACCGGCGCGCTTCTGACACATGAGTGGGATTTCGAAAAACTCCCTGAGACGGACACGGCGGTCAAGTAAAGCGAGGTCGTCAAGGGACAGGTTGAGATGAATGGAGGAAAAACGGATGACATCACAGGAACGTATTCGCAGAATGTTCGAGCACAGGGAAGCCGACCGCGTGCCGATCATCGACAGCCCGTGGCGCGGGACGATTGCGCGATGGGAGCGCGAAGGCATGCCCGCGGGAACGGACTGGAGCGACTGGTTCGGCGCGGACAAGTGGGCGTTTTTTTCATGCGACACATCGCCGCGCTGCCCGGTGAAGGTACTAGAAGAGACCGACCGCTACGTCATCACGACGACGGCGTGGGGCGCAACACTCAAAAACTTCAAGCATGAAGATTCGACACCTGAGTTCCTCGACTATACCTATAAGACCTCGGAGAAGTGGGAGGAATGCAAGGCGCGCATTCTTGCGGGAAGCGACCGCATCCCGTGGGATACGCTGAAGAAAGAGCACCCGCGCTGGAAGGCCGAGGGACAGTGGACGCAGATGGGCTTCTGGTTCGGCTTCGACGTGGCGCATTCCTACCTCGCCGGGATCGAGAACATTCTCATCGCGATGCTCGAGGAGCCGGAGTGGGTCAGCGATATCTTCAACACCTACCTCGACCGCTGCATCAGCCTGTTTGAAGAGGTTTATAACGCCGGCTACCGGTTCGATTCGGTGTACTGGTGGGACGACATGGGCTATAAAGGCCGCACATTCTTTTCGAAGGAACTGTACCGTGAAATCTTCAAGCCGGTACAGAAGCGTGCGGTGGACTGGGCGCATGAGCATGGGATGTACGCGTGCCTGCACTCGTGCGGCTGCATCCGCGATTTCATTCCGGAGCTGGTGGATATAGGCATTGACTATCTCAATCCCTTGGAGGTCAAGGCGGGGATGGATCCGGTGGAGGTCAAGCGGACCTACGGCGATCGTCTGGTGCTGCACGGAGGCGTCAACGCGGTGCTGTGGGATGACCGTGACGCCATCCTCGCGGAGATCGAACGCGTGCTTCCGGTACTCAAGGAGGGCGGCGGGTATATCTTCGCGTCTGACCACTCGGTCCCCAACTCCGTCAGCATGGAGAACATGCGCGCGATCCTCGGACGCGTGAAGGAACTGGGGAAATACTGATGCCGAATTGTAAGATACTCACGCGGACGCATGACCTGTCGCCGGTATCACGGCAGCTGCACGATGAGCACTTCGGTACGGCGGTCTTACGGCTCGAAACCGATCTTGCTGTGTATATCGCATAGCAGCGTGAAAACTACCGTTCGCTCTGACGGACAGCGCGGTCAGAGAATGAGAACAGGAGGCCAAGGATGACGGACGCGGAGATCATCACACGTCTGTGCGCACAGATTGAGAATGCGGACGACGTACTGGAGCCGAGAGAATGGCGCGCTCTGGCTGATAACCTGCGGGCACGCGGCCTGAGACCGTCAGAACTTCCTGCTCTGCCGGAGCCGAAGCTGCGCGAGACGGCGGGAAAGCTCCATACGGCGCGGCTGCGGGGTCTGCTCAAACGCGGCGCGGCATTTGATCGGAAGCTTGCGGAGTACAAATCGCAAGGCATCGGGGTCGTAACGCTCGCGGACGCAGCATATCCTGGACGTCTGCGGAAAGTGCCGGGTGCGCCGCCGCTGTTCTTCTACGCCGGCGACCTTGCACTGACCGAGCTGCCGCTTCTGGGATTTGCAGGCTCGAGGAACCCGGACGCGCTGGACATCGAGCTGACGCGGCTGTATGTCGACCGCGCGTTGAAGCGCGGAATGGGAATCGTCGCAGGCGGAGCGAGAGGCATTGATCGGGAGGCTGTTACGGAAGCGCTCGCAAACGGCGGCTTTGCAGTTGAGTACGTATGCGACACGCTCTCCCGCCGTGTAAAGGACGAACAGATTGCACGGGAGATCGCGCAGGGACGGCGGGTGCTGCTGTCGGCGGTCAACCCGGACGCCGGTTTCACGACGGGCTTTGCGATGCAGCGAAACCGTTTCATCTACGCAAACGCCCTTGCCACCATCGCGATTGCGGCTGAGAACGGACGCGGAGGCACCTGGGCCGGTGCCATCGACGCGCTCAGGCACGGATTCACCGTCTATGTACCGAACGATGAGCGAGAGGGGAGCATGGAGTTGATCCGGCGCGGCGCAGTACCGATCAGCGCGGACTGGGACGCCGCAGTGAAGGAGCCGGGGCAATCCGGACAACTGTCTCTTCTTGACCTGTAAGACGTATAATAAGCAAATAGGCGGGAAGCCATTTATTGTGGCTTTCCCGCCTATTTTACCTGTCAGCAAAGACAGTCGGAGCTATCAACGGCGGCTCATTTATACGCCGTTCATCTCGACCGTTGACTGCATTGGCTGGCTTTGCTATATTTTCGCTATACAGGAATTTATCAGCCAATCACTTTATAACGCAATCTGATATATGAGTCCTCCAAAACCACGCATTCCTGCAATTTCAAAACTCCCAAATATGACAATTCACTGCCTGAAAGCAAAGATTTTCCATCAATCAGTGTTGATGTGTCCTTGCCGCCAATTAAAACGGGGGCAACAACAATATCAATATAATTAAACAGCTTTTCCCGAAGAAACAAACCGTTTAATGTGCCGCCGGTTTGTATGGTAATTCTTTGACAATCATATTCTGACTTGAGTTTTACGAGCATATCTCCCAAAGATAGTTTATTTTGATACATAATATGAAGGTTATCTTCATCCACTTGAAAAGCCGGATAGTCCGGCTTCGTCGTGACCAGAACGAATTCTTTTGACAAAGCACAAAAATAGCGAATACCGTGTTCGTTTAGATGATTATTGTCGATCACCACAAAGGAAACCGGCGTCTTGTTTGGCATTTTCTTCGTGTTAACACCCATCTTCTCCTGAACTCTTCCGGAGTTGAGAGACCACAGATCCGTTGTCTGCTCTATTTCATAATACTGATGCAGTCCTTCTTGAATGCCCGTAATTTTAGGAAAATCTTTGTCCACATCTAAGTCGTCTGTTGCTCCTGTGCTGATTTTTCCGTCAACAGACATGAGCATAAACAGCGTTGTAATTGGTCTTTCCATTTTATCTCTCAAGATTCTTATTTGTCATTCTCTTATTCGACGACGAGCGCACCTGAAAGGTAGATGGTCTTTGTATTCTGCCTGTCTTTTGTGCCGATGTCCAGGCGCAGCAGTACGGTATAGAACCCCTTTTCTGCGCCGTTTGTGGTCAGAGAGCCGAGCTTCAGCGTCGAATCCTGTACCAAAGCGGTGATATCGGTCGGTTTCCCAAGCGGAACCGGTGCATCGGACGATGCCCACGCGAATTTCCCTGTCATATCGTTATAAGAGCCGTTGAGCACGGTGATCTCTGTCGTGCAGGTGAAGCCGTCGCCGGCGAGACTGCTGAAACTCAGGTCGCGCAGCTCGAGTGCCACGCCGTTCTTCCTGACCACCGCTGCCTGCTCGACGCTTTTACCGTCGAGCGTCAGGCGCACGTAGCTGCCGGCGCTCAACGAGAATGCTGATGGGTAGAACGCATGTGCCGCCGAGCGGCCGACCGCAGTAACCTCCACCACCTGGTATGCGTCTGCGCCGTAGCTTGCCGACGGTTCTCGGATATAGTCGGTCAGGTCGACTTCCACGCGGGAGCCGCGGTTGACGAATGTGCCGGTGTAAGCGGTTCGGGTCTTTTCGCGGATATTCCCGCCGGCGTCGCAGACGTAGACATCGACGGAGTAGTTATAGACATAGGGACTTCGTTTCCACGACAGCAGTCGCCGGACGCTGTACTTCGATGAATGCTCAGCCGCTATGGCACGGAAGAGCAGACGCGGACTGTCCGCCGACATCAGGTACTCTCCGATGGCTGTGTACTTCACAAACACCGACGACGCGCGCAGCGTGTGAGTTGTGGCAAGACTGCTGCCCGCAGGCAGCCTTACCGCCGCCGTGAGCCACGCCGGGAGGTAGTCGGCGCGGTCGAGCACGATGGTGAACAGGAAGGTGTTGTCGTCGAGCACACGGTAGTCGCAAAAAGTAGGGGTCTTGGTACGGTTTCCGGCATAGTCGAGTGTTGCTGCGCCGACTGCGCCGGTAATCGTAAATGTCAGATTCTGCGTCAATTTTTCGCGTGCGGCGGTCATTGCCGCGAGATAGGCGCTGGTGTCGCTGTTTTCCGGGACATCAAAGCCTTTCGCGATACCGCGTCCGGAGACAAGGAAATGGAGTTTCGCGTTCTCGTTTTTATAAAGCGTTGTGGTGTTCAGCTCACGGCCCGCATCATCTGCGGTGACAAGCGAAAAGAACACCGGATATTTCGGCAGCGTGTCGAGCATCTTGAGCAGCGCGCAGGCGCACTCCGCCCTGGTCAGTGCGCGCTGTCCGTCGAAGGTATCCGTAACAAAATCATCGAAAATCTGATAGTTTGCGGCAAAACGCACGCCGTCCTTAGCCCAGTCAGGGATATCCGCGGCGTCGGAGTAGGCGACGCTCCGGGTCAGCGGCATCGCGGCGAGACGATGGAGGATGAGCGCAGCCTGGTAGCGTGTGATCATACCGTCCGGTTCAAAAAGGTCGTTGGGCATTCCGAGAATATACCCGACGGTGACAGCACTGCGGACGTCCTTATAATACCAGTCGGTCACGGCGACATCGCGAAAGTTGAGCGGAGCACTGCCGGAGACGCCGAGGGTACGGTTGACCATCGCACAGAACTCCGCGCGGGTGACCTTGGCGTTGGGGCGGAAGGTGCCGTCATTGTAGCCGAAGATGATGCCTTCATCGACCGCGCGAGAGATGGCGGCCTCATGGACATGACCGGCAGTATCGGTGAAATTTGCGGCATGGGCGGGTACACACAATAGTATCAGCAATGCGAGCGGCAGGAATATGCGGGTGAGGATTTTCATGATGAGACTCCTTTGAGGTGGCAGGTTTCAAGCGTAGGAGACGAGTTATGCAGAGACGGCAGGATATGATACAAAGGGATGAATATCCCGACTTCCGATTTTTCGGTTACATGCGTATGAGCAGCTCGCGCAGGACATGAAGCTGTGTGCGGCAGGTATCCGCATCTCCGCTGACAGAGAAGTATCCGTCGAATGACCGCGCCAGCAGCAGCGAGATGCACTCACAAAGTCCGCAAGTACCCTGTCCTAGCGTGGCGGGCGAACCGTCGGGGTTGAGGTCGCCGACGCGAACGACGCGGATGAGGTTCTTGATGTGGCTCTTATACAACGCGCCGAAGAACGGATAGACGAGCTTACCGTACGCCGCGACGTCAAAGATCGCACCGCAGTCATATGCGCTGAGTGTACGGACGGCCTGCGTGACGCCCTCATCGGTCGAGAGGAAGCTCCCGGTGTCATTGGATACGAGCAGCCCGATGCCATAGCTCTGCGCATATTTCCCGACGGTTGCAGCAGTCCTGAGGTATTCATCATCACCGCAGGTCGGGACGGGCAGCCGGACGCTTTCGACATGCAGCAGGTGGGCGGCGTTCATAAAGCGACGGAGTGCCGCATCATCGGTGAGCGGACAGGAGACCTCGGAGATGACGATGCGGACGCCTGCGCGGATGAGCAGAATGCGGGAATCCTCGAGAGCAGCGGGTGTCAGCGCGTCAAACGGGACTCCGTCGATTTCGCCGGGCAGCTCGAGGTGATAGACGCCGAGCTGTTTGCAGACTGACAGCTTATCCCGGAACACGGGAACAGTGGGTGCGATGCTGTAATGATACATATATACCCTCCTCAGCGGTCGTCGTCGGCGGACCGGATGTCCGCGCGGGCTTTGGTACAGAAGTCGCAGCTGGGATTGCCGCAGAGGAAATAGAACGGATCAGCTGCGAGTTTCTTCATGCCCCAGTCGAACAGCTCACGCATAACCATTGAACGTACAACGGCGCGGCCCAGCACGGCTTCACGGATGATCCCGTCGCGGCGCATGTCGGACATGGCAGCTTTGAAGTTGCGGTGTCCGGGAGGGAACTTGGTGAGCGTGAACTTCTCGGCCTTAGAGTAGACGGGCGCAGGGATGTCGAGCGTGACGAGGTAGGGCGCATCGGTGAATACCTCGAGACAGTGCAGCGACGTGTTGCGATCCTGGTCGACGCCGAGCAGGACGATCTTACCGCCGAGATCGCGCACTTTCGTATAAGGTGAACCTTCTCCGCAGCCGGTCTCGCATATATCGTGATCGGCAGTGATGTAGGCGGCGTTTTTTCCGAAAGCGATGACGGAGTGGACGGGGTGAAGTGAACGCAGCACACCCGGACGTTTACGGAAGACCTCGGAGAGGTATCCAACACCGGACGGAGTCTTGTCCGGGTCAAAAGGCGCGCTCCAGCCGGTGAGGGAGGACATGACAAGGGTACCGTCGGAGCCGAGAGCTTCAAGGATGGCATCGATGAGCGCGTCAGCGCCGCCTTCGATGGGGCCGACTGCGGTGAGAGCGCTGTGCATGAGGATGGTATCGCCCGGGACAACGTCCAACAGCGAGAGCGTCAGATGGATATCCGAGCGCGTGATGGTGCGCATATTGGATTCACTCCTTTAATGATGGATACGATCAGACCCGTACGAACGCACGGCAGGGTGCGCAGGAAGTCCCCTCGACGCGTATGGGCAGTGCGGTCAATGTGACATACGGGACGGGGATGCGCTCGAGGTTGACGACGGGCGCGAGCATGAGGATATCGGCGGCGTAAAAGTCGGGGAAGAAGTCCTGGGGATCCTCGCGGCTATCCCACAGCGGCGAATCGGAGCCGAGGATGCGGGGCCGCAATGAGATGAGCAGGGACATGGCCTCATGAGAGAAGTAAGGCGCGTCGCGGGTGAAGCGGTTATCGCGCCAATGGACGCCCCAGCCGGTGGAGACGAGCAAGGCGGTATCGGGCGCGATTTCTCCGACGCTCTTCAGCGTGTGCTCGAGCATTTGCCGGGTGATTTTCACGCGTCCGCCGGTTTCAAACAATGAAGGGTCGAGCGTGATGACGGTACAGGGGACATCGATAATCCGCTCAAGGGGGACTGCATCGAGCAGGTAGGTATCGCCGAACCAGTGGGCGGGGGTTTCCAGGTAGGTGCCTGTCTGAGAGTGCATACCGTCGAAGATTTCACAGTAGATACGTTTTTTCACCCACGGCGGTTGAGGCACCGGTTTTATGGTGACATCCGGGAACGGCGCGCCGTTGCCCCACATGCCGGTATAAACGGGGCCTGTAATATCAATGAGCATCGGACGATCCTCGCAATCCGCAAAAATTGTCGGGCTATACCTTATTATACCACAAACTATAGAACGTTTCAACGGTTTTTTCTAAGAAGCGAAATAAATTCAAAATTACCCCTTGACAAACGGCGGAAGATGTTATATAATAACAAACGTTCCAAAGAGAAACGACAGCGAATCGAAAGGGAACAAATAATATGCGGATATGGCGGAATTGGCAGACGCGCATGGTTCAGGTCCATGTGAAAGCAATTTCATGGGGGTTCAAGTCCCTTTATCCGCACCATGACGAATAACCATAAAGGGCATCGCTCTTTATGGTTATTCTTTTTTTGAGGATTGCTGGTTACACAGCAATCCGTTTTTCATCTCTGGCAAAATATTTGAGATAGCTTTCCTATAACTTGATTGCATTACTTTTAAGGTGCATGATTTAACAAAACAGGAAAAAGCACTTAGTCTTAGATATTAATCTAAATACTAAGTGCCTATATTTTTCAAATTTCAATTGACATCGCAATAACAGTAGAAATTAAAAGGAGGTCTTAAACTGATCCGACGATCTCCAGAACCTGGAAATCTACAACAGTAGAAATTAAAAGGAGGTCTTAAACAAGCCCGGGAGAAAAGGAGAACGACATATCTACAACAGTAGAAATTAAAAGGAGGTCTTAAACTACGGCTTAACGATCTCGACGGAGTTCATCTACAACAGTAGAAATTAAAAGGAGGTCTTAAACGACCGCGGCGGAGACACTTTCCTGCAAATCTACAACAGTAGAAATTAAAAGGAGGTCTTAAACTCATGTCCTTGTATTGCGGCGAAAGCTATCTACAACAGTAGAAATTAAAAGGAGGTCTTAAACCCAGCGATCGTGCTCGCGATCATCTAATCTACAACAGTAGAAATTAAAAGGAGGTCTTAAACAATAGAAAGAAGGAAATGAAAATGACAGAGGATCTACAACAGTAGAAATTAAAAGGAGGTCTTAAACCATTTCGTACCCGGATACTGGGAGGATCTACAACAGTAGAAATTAAAAGGAGGTCTTAAACTTTTTCGAAACAGAATGGAAAGACCAGATCTACAACAGTAGAAATTAAAAGGAGGTCTTAAACCATGTCGTCGGTTATAAAGTACGGGCAGATCTACAACAGTAGAAATTAAAAGGAGGTCTTAAACGTGGTGGTTTTTGCAAGATTCACCGCAATCTACAACAGTAGAAATTAAAAGGAGGTCTTAAACACGAGATCGTCAACTGCGCGAACTGCGATCTACAACAGTAGAAATTAAAAGGAGGTCTTAAACCGCATGGGTTTAGGATATTGCATCTGATCTACAACAGTAGAAATTAAAAGGAGGTCTTAAACGAACAAGCTGACACCGTACACAACACATCTACAACAGTAGAAATTAAAAGGAGGTCTTAAACAGCACACACTATGGGCGTATGTTGCGCTGCAATCTACAACAGTAGAAATTAAAAGGAGGTCTTAAACCCTAATCTAGTCATTATAGACAGATAAATGGGGAGCCTCAGCGATATTATTGTAAAATATAATCGGACAACACATATTTAAGATCCTCCTTTGTTGTTATTATATCATATAAGACCCAGATTTACAAGTGTATTATTCAACAATTAATAATTCAGAATCCTCATTTCTTGCATATCCATATTTTTCAACTTTACAAGAAGCGCTGAGATGAAACAAATACACACTGTCAGTTTCATCAAACTGCTTGAGCCACTTGTTATTGATATCTGTTCTAATGTTTTCAAGAATCTTAGGGCTATTTTCGATTTCATATACCGAATACTGAAGCATGTGCCCAAATTTTTGAATATATTTGTTGAACTTCGTGCGTTTTTTGTTGTTACTAATGTCATAACTAATTATAATCATTGTTCCTCCATGTAAGCATAGACCGGGAATTCTTTTCCCGGAAGCTCTTTCATAAAAGCTCGGTAATATCTTTGAATATAAAGAAAGATCTCTTCCTTATTTTCAAGAAGCGGAAGCATGAATATTTTTACATATCGAGATGATTCTTCCCACTTCAACCGATATTGTCCATTAATTTGCAGGAAATCACTTTCTTTAATTTCTCGTAAATTGATTCCTTTTTTAATGGTGTGGTCAATAATTGGACGGAAAGGTTCTACCAAATCACAAGTCAGAGATTTTCTCATGTAGAATTGCCTGTGCATCACCCCATAGTATGTATCAAAACCGTAGCTGGAAAGCAAGGTGTCTATAAAAGTGAATAGCAAGGTATAACCGATATCAAGCGTGGCATTCAAATAGTCTCTCTTGACGCGTGGTTGACGTCCATTCCAAGGTATATTATTAAAATGATTTCTAAAGTACATCTTTGAGGCAAGTCCTTCATAAGCTAAAAGCTCATTTAGGTTTTGTGCCTGTTCTGCTTTACCACGATATTCCGACAGAGCAGATATGGCTTCCTTTACGGCTATGCTCTTTTGCCGGACACTCTTCAATTCCGCCAATTGATTACTAATTTTGTTGCAGGTGATCTGAATTGCGATATCAATGCCGCTATAACTATATTGTTTTCGGTGTAAGAGATTGTTTCCGTCTTTTTCAGCACCTATCAAAGAATATAGACGAAAACCGGCAGTCATCATTGCAAGAAAGAAACCAAACTTTTTTGCTGCCTGAAGTAGAGCTGAAGTAACACTGCAGTGTCCAATAGCAAAAACCAAAAACAGACGATAGCATGTACATTGGAATTTAATACTTCCATCTGCTTTACGAACAACAAGGTTACTATTGCTCAATGCCATTTTTTCTCCTTCGTTAAAGAAAATAAACACGATTTGCTTTTTTTTAAAATCCGGTGCTGTTAGCATTTAATTCTCCTTTTTGGCTGAAAATGAGCAAAGCGGTTCATAAATGCAGCGCTCACATTTCAGTCGATTGGATTGGTAAAATCCATCAAAAGAAAATTCATTGATATCCCGCACTGTTTGCTCGAATTTAATCAGCATTTCGGTATTGTTTTCCGGCAAAGCTACCGGATATACTTTGTTGTCGTCCATACTGTATAGGCGAAGCTGCTTTATTTCGAATCCCATATCTTTGAGAGCGAAGTATTGTGCAAACAGCTGAAAGACATAACCGTCAAATATAGTCTTGATCTTTTTCTTCCGTTCAGTAAGTACTCCCGTTTTAGAATCAAATATATCGATTTTACCGTATAAATTGTACTTTTCAGAGAATACATAAATTCCCTGTAAAACTGAGCGATTGAAAGAATACTGCCCGGCGTCAACCTTTTCATGGGAAGCTGTCCCGCTAAGCTGGTCGGCTCCCTTTAATAAAAGGTCATCAGTTTTATTGTCGATCGCATGAAAATAGATTGAAACCGGGCAGAAAATGAAATCATTAAGGTAGGTCATCGGTAAAGGCTGTTCGCTCATTTGTTTTCCTGCGCATAACACAGCCAGTCCTTGTTACTGATTGTTAGGTTCGGTTTCTTGGTTTCATCTTCAGAAAGAGATTTTAGCTTCATAATTTGCCATAGACACTTGCGGGCGATATTATAGGCGCCGTTGGCGTCTGCGTCCACAGGAAGGGAGAGATTTCCGCTCTTCAAATAATTCCGGGAATCATAGAAGCCGCCGCTCGTATTGCGAACCGGGGAGATCAGATAATCATCTCCTGAATTGGGATTGCTGTTACGCATCTGAAGGGTGAGATTGAGAAGAGAATACAGGGAATAAAAGAATTCCTTGTCGTCCGCTTCGATAATCTGTTTCTGCAAATTATCCAAATAGTTGATCCTGTAATTCTCGAATAAATTCTTGAATTCGTCCGTCAGCTGAACAGTTGTGTATTCAATATCATTGTTATGTTTTTCTTTTCTGCGGGTTTTAATTCGTTCACCATATGACCAGACAGACCATTTCTTTTTGAAATCTGCTACACCGCATAAGAATTTCGTGTAGTCAAAGTCAAACCGGAACATATCTTCCGAAGCATCATAAGTAATGAGATTGAAATTTGCAAAGAAATTCTTGGCTTTTTTTACACTTTCGTATCTGGGATACAGCAGATTTGTAAAACCGGTGGTGGGATCGATTTTACTGGTAAGCCATGCCGGCACAAAAAAGATGATACCGTTCTGGTTTGACTTGTTGATTTTCTCAAATTTCTCTGTCAGCTGATAAGCCCGAAGCAGTCCGCCGTCCTGCTCAGGCGGCAGCTTCTTATCTGCCAGATAATTCAGCTTTTTTATGAGATTGTTTTCGAATTTTTGATACACCTGTTTTTCAACTCTGAATCTTCCGCGTTTGAAACCATAGTTCAGATTCTCCATGGCGATAACAGCGTTATACTTGATCACCAACCCGCATATTTTGTTGATGACCTGGCTTAGATATCCTTCTTTAAGCTCCTTAATATTTTCTATGACAGACCAATTACCCCGGGCTTTTTTACGTTCCTCTTCCTTTCTTTGTAGTAGATTGTGATAATTTACTTTGTAGTTATTGTCAGTGGTGATCTCATTCATCGACATCTGCTCCACAATGTTGCCGTTACCGTCGATTACGCAGATATACAGCAGGTTGCGCTCCCCGCGGTCGATCCCGATGATATACGGGAGATCCGATTTGTAAAGCGTATCTCGTACTTCCTTGCTTATATTGGCGTTTTTAGCTTCTTTGAAGTTCAGCGTGATGGGAAAATGCAGAGAAAACTGCCTTTCTGTATAGCGTTTATCCTTTATGATGTCATAGCCGAAAGTGCTCTCTTTCTTTGGGTTCATCGTATTCTTGTTGGGGATTGGTTTATTTGCCGGATGGGTTATCTGCTTTTTTAAGCTTGCCTTACGGTAAAACATTTCAGCGTTTCCGTCGAGTTTGAATACCACATCGGCAAGATTGCGTTCATCAAAGAGCATCTTGAAATATAAAGTATGAAGGTTAGGAGTGCCGCGGCTGTAAGGGGAAAAATCCTTGTTGTATATCTGGAACAAATAGAGTTCTCCCTTATCAACTAGACTGTTGATAAACGAATGGGAAATCTCTTTAAAATGAACTTGGTACGCTTGTGCGTCGATGTCGTCTGTAAATTCTTTAAAGTCCTGGTAATTTTCGGCATTTCTAAATTCAAAATGGGAATTGGTATAATATTCTTTCGTTCTTTCCATATAGAATTTAATAAAGGCAACTAAATCCTGTTTCGAAAAAATTTCTCCGGAAGACTTTAAATAACTTTGGCTTTTCCGAATACGGTTGATTTCTTCCGGAAGGTGTGTATTTTTCAGTTCCTCCAGCCGTAGGTTTTCTCCTTTATATTCACCTTCTGTTTCTTTTCTGCCTGTTCTTCGTACTGTTTTTCCATTAATGACCATAAGGTTTTGAACGTCCTTTGCCGGATTTGCAACCTGATGTAAGAACATTTTTTCAACAACATCATTTTTGCTTTTTGGAGAAGGATATTTTTTAAAAGAATGCTTAGATTTTGTATCCATTACACCAAGGTAGTATTTTCCGGCACTTCGAAGTAGAATTGAAGAATAACTGCTTTCTTTATTCTCGTGCCAGCCACCCAGGAACTGTGGATTATTGAAGTTCAGCTTTATTTTCTCAGTTGAAAACGGCTTTTGAGTTATATAGTTTCTGACTTTGTCATATAAAAAGTCAAAATCAGTAAATGTATCAAAGGCAACTAAGAACCTGTTATAAAAATTATTGTCCTTGTCTGTTTCATTCCCTTCTCCGCGAAAAGGCTTGACCAAAAACTCCAGTTCTTTAACACTATCCAGGAAAATCTTGAGTAGTTCAATAGCTTCCTTATTGCTGCGAAGATCATTTCCGGATTCGTTTGGCGCTTCAAGTAATGGTTTAATCCTTTTATAAGCGTCTTTATAAGAATCACATATTTTATTGGATTGTTTGCGGACAGTTCCCGAATAGAAATGTATGACAGTTTCGTTTCGATATTCTTCTTTTGCTTTGCCTTCACCGAATTGTTGAATTTCTTCAATTGAAAAGCTTGGAATATTTCCATATTCTTTATTTAGCTTTTTTTCATACAACTCAATAGACTCTCTTTTGCCTAATGGATTATTTTCATGGTAATTATCAATCCAACCTTCTTTAACGGCACCCCAATAACCGAAAACTCTATTAGAAACATCGGATAAACCGGTTTTAGCGGAGACAAATATCCCGCTAAGGTTAAAGATGCTAAGCTCAGCAAACAGCTCCTTTATTTCAGATATGGCTTCCTTAAGAGATACTCTGCCATCCTCTTTTACAGTGTACAATTTATGTACGGCAGAGAGCAGTTCTTCATCAGACGTGAACTTTTCGGGAATAAAGGAGGTACTAACTCTGTCGCTGAGAATTTGCTTGTAAAGCGGTTTGAGAAGTGGCAAACGATGTGAGCGTTCCTTTTCTGAAACTTTATCATTATAAGTGTTAATATATTCGTTAAGACCTTGAATCTTGATATTGCCCTCCTTGGTATACCCGCCCAGTATTTGATTATACCAATCAATCCCGGATTGACTGAGTACTTGTGTAAAAAAGTCAATGTCAAATATATCTTCAACTTTTTTATCATGAAAATCTGTACACTCTTTATTTAGTCGGCATATATCTTCTTCAGGCAAAGCATCGCGGAGTTTTTTCTTCCATATTGTTGCGTTATCAAGGAATCTCGGAAGATTTTCATCAATACACCTGTATGCAATTGCCGTAGTCTCTTGCTCTTTAACATACATATTTTTTCTGTTTTCAAAGAAGCCATTAAAATAAGTTTTAAATCCAACAAAGTTTTCCACAATCTTTGTGTCTTCTTTTCTGCTGTCGCCCAGATATTCAGGCAGTAGTTCTTCGATTATATCTTTATTGAAAAGTCTATCATAATGATCATCTTTGGTAAAAGCCTCTGAAATGCTTTTGCGGAGTTCTTCTCCTATTTTGTTTAATTTTTTGTCATCTCGCTGTGAGCTGTTGTAGAGGTCTGCATAGTCACGGACTTTTTCAATAAACTCCGTTCCTTTTGACGTACTTTTTTGTTTTATGAGGTTGGAAAGAATTCTTTCAATAAAAGCTTTGTGGTATTCATCGATAAAAGACTTGACTTTAACATAGTCCTCAGCTCGTTGTTCATCTTCTTCAAGCATACAGCGTGCGTTAAAATATTCTTCAGTTTTCCCTATAGGAATCAGAGAAAACCGAAGTGTCTTTGTTATCTGATATTTGCCGATAAAGTTCTCTTTCAT
>Ga0123335_1000192_pt1 | contig 98477 bp, 84 predicted proteins | sample BiotimSIPDNA_2_FD_89707 | JGI IMG/M metagenome (GOLD analysis project Ga0123335, IMG submission 89707) | Anaerobic biogas reactor microbial communites from Washington, USA - Biogas_R2 time_0 SIP DNA | ecosystem: Engineered > Bioreactor > Anaerobic > Unclassified | place: Washington, USA... | reverse complement strand
TTTGGTGAAACCAGCAAAATGATTCCAATGATCGCTATACAAAAAATCAACAGGGGAATGACGGATTCCCTGCGGCGGGAGCGCCGGGCCGGTGTGCGGCTGCTTCGCTGACTCATGCTTCTTCCTTCCGTCTGGCTTTAATACTCCCTGAGCACCAGAATGGTCTGCCCCGGGTTCATGCTTGGCTCAATGCGGATGACCCGCGGGTGACTGGTAAATTCCTCCCGGATCATATCCCGGATGGCGCTTCCCTGGCGGTATCCATGAATGATCTTCAGGCGGTAGTCGGCAGCCGTCGCCCGCATCAGGGCGGAGCTGACAGCGGTTCTTGCCTGGTACAGATTCTTTCCGTGGAGGTCCAGTTCCATCGCTTTCACCTCCATGAAGAATCATGAACAGTATAATGCAAGATGGTAACACAATCAAGGCTGAAGGTGATTCTGCTTTGAGTTTACGTACTATTTCTTTTCAAAAGTATTAAGAATAAAGCGCAGGTAGCGATGCACAATGTCGTCGTGGCCATGAGCGAACAGCATCCGCGTGCCCACGGCATCCTCAATTTCATTAAACACCAACCTGCCCCTGTGCAGAAGAAAATCAATGCCTGCCAGGCCAAAATCCATGGTGTCCATCAATTTGCGCACGATTTGCTCTTCACGGGCATTCAAACGATAGGGCTCTGCGCTGCCGCCCTGCCCGAGGTTGCTGCGGAAGTCATGCTGTGAACAACGCATCATCACGGCGATGATCTCTTTGCCCAGCACATAGGCGCGCACATCCTTGCCCGGGGTGTCGCACAGAGCCTGGACCAGCACTTTATCCGGCGCGGCTGCTGCTAAGGCAGCTTGAAAAGCCTGCTGATTTTCAACCAGAAACACCTTGCGCCCGCCGCAGCTGCTCACAGCCTTGACCACCACAGGATAGGGGAGGGGGCTGTCCGTCTCATCCCCGCGAAGAAACACGGTATCCATCGCCGGTATGATGCTGCTGGCCAGCTGGTGCGTCAGGCGTTTATCATTGCAAATCCTGGCCACCTGAGCGTTGTTGAACACCGGGATGCCCATTGCCTCAAGATGCGCGCTTAAAAATGGTTGATTCAGGCGCATGACCGCTGCGTCCGGCAGCGGCAGACTGCCTGTGTGAACGAGCCAGGGGCGGCCTTCCTTGATTCCGAAAACCAGTTCTTCATATAAAACCAGATGAATCCGGACAGCCTCTTGCCGGGCAGCCTTTTGCCATTGCTCAATAAAGAAACGGTTGCGTTCCACATTGTCCGATTCATATACCAGCCAGATTGTTTTCATAGCGCTGCCTTGATCTGCTCCATCATCGCTTTTGCCGGGTTGATGCCGGTGACACGCATCAGGCCTAAAAAATGCGCGTTGGAATTGACCTCACAGATAAGGGGGCCATTATTGCTTTGCAGCAGGTCTATCCCGGCGAAATCCGTACCGCAGGCCTCGCTGGCGGCTAGGGCCAACGCTTCCTGTGCAGCTGTGGGAATATGGGGGAAGGCCGAGGCGCCGTTCTCGAGGTTCGCGCGAAAGTCGCCCTGAGTATTCACGCGCCGGATGGCGGCAACGACCTGCTTTCCTACGACATATAGCCGCAGATCCCTGCCCGCGGCCTCGCTGATAAAACGCTGGAAGAGAAGCTCACAGTGATCTGCCCGCCTTACAATCGTGAGGATTTCATCCTTGGAGCGCGCCAGATAGACCTGCTGGCCAAACGATCCTTTGCCTTCCTTGACCACCAGGGGCAAGCCCAGCGCTTGAATGACTTCGTCCAGAAACTCGCCCTCTCCATAACCAATACCCGGATAGCTCATGGGACAGAGGATGGTCTCCGGTTGAGGCAATCCAGCCTGTTCAAGCACCAGGCTGGTCAGCGTCTTGTCATCACATACCGCGATGGCTTGTGCGCTGTTGAACAGCCGCATGCCTGATGATTCCATACGTTTGGCCAGGCGGATGTCTTTGTCAAAAAACAAGGCTGCAGCGGGCCGGTTTGCCAGGCTGTCCCGCGTGATAAAATCTGCGTTGGTTTTCACTGTCATATCAATTCCGGAATCCCACGCGGCCTGCAGCAAAGCGGCCTGCATTCCCGCAAAGGAGGGACCGCGCAAAAATGCGTTGACGATCAGCCAGGCTTTCTTCATGCATTCATCCTCCGGCTCATATTTTAACATGCATGGATTGCCCTGAACAGGGAGAATGGGCACAATCCCTGATCTGCCTTAATCTGATTAATGAACAAATGGTGTTTATCAGTTTTTACCCTGCCTTGTACTTTTTGTCTGTCTGTATTGGATTTTTTGATAAATATGGTGTATACTGACCGGGACATCACATGATGAGGTGCTAAATGTCCCAAAATATTTTCGACAGTATTCTGGCACAGGAGGAAAAGGCCGCGGCCTTCTTGCTGGATGCCCAGCACAGCGCCAATGAGATCGTTAAGAATGCCGAGGCGACAGCTGCTGAGGAAGAGCGCGAAGCAGCCATCCATAACCGTGCCTTGTTTCATCAAATGCTTGAGGAGCGCCGGCAGTCTGTTGAAAAACGCCTGGAAGCAAACCGGGAAGCGCAAGCAAAGCAATTGGCGGACAGCATGAAGATCGCTCAGGCGAAACTGGCCCAGGCTGTCGATCATATCGTCAGCGAGGTGCTCAATGGCGCTGGTTGAGATGCAACGCATCTACGCCCTGGTCATGAAGCATGACCAGGCAGCCCTGCTGCGAATGGTGCAGCGGGCCGGCTGTGTGCAGATCACCCCGGTTGGCACGGATGAAGCCCAGGGTCTCAGTGCTGCTGATCAACGTGTCCAGCGCAACGAGGAGGCCATGAGCCGTGTCCGCTGGGCGATAAACCGCCTGAGCAGGTATGATCCGGTCAAGCAATCCATGCTTAAGCCCCTCCCGGCGGTGGAGCCCGCCGCCCTGGAGGAGGAAGACTTGAGCGCCGCGATCGCGGTGGTTGAGCAGGTGGAGGAACTGGAGCGCAAAAGCGGTGAGCTGCGCGGACAGCGCACACGCCTGGAACAGATGGCTGAACAGCTTCAGCCCTGGGCGGGATTGGATGTCCCCGCCAGTCAGATTCACGACACTGCCACTACCCGGGTTTGGACAGGACACGCGCCGCAGCGCGGTCTAAACCGTATGATAGAGGAATGGACAGGCCGTCCTGCCGTCATCAGCGTGCTGGGAAGCCAGCGCGACAGCGCAGCTTTTTATGCGGTAGTGCATAAGGCCTGCGCGGATGATTTTCTATCGGATCTGCGCGCCATTGGCTACCAGCATGCGGCCCCATTGCTCAATCAGGAAACTCCTGCGGAGCAACTGGAGCATATCGCCCGGGAACGCGAGGATTTGCGCGCACAGGAAGCGCACATTGAGCAGCGCATGGCCGGTCTGGGTACCTCCCTGCACATGCTGCGCCTGGCTTATGAGAACCTGGCTGCGCGCAAGGGGCGCCTGGACGCGCTGGGTACCATGGCGCACACCCAATGCGTGTCGGTGATGGCCGGTTGGGCGCCCAAGGATGTGGCCCAGCCTTTGGCTGACGCCATTATCAAGGCGTTTCCCGGCGCCCAGGCTCTGGTGCGCGATCCGATAGAGGGAGAGGACCCGCCGGTGCTGCTGCACAACCATCCGGTGGTCCGGCCGTATGAGGCTGTCATTACCGGCTTTTCCTTGCCTGCCAAGGGCGCGCTGGATCCCACCGCGGTCATGATGCCCTTTTTCGCTATTTTTTTTGGCATGATGGTGTCCGACGCCGGCTATGGCCTGGTGATGGCTTTGCTGATTCCCATTCTGGTCAAAATCATGCAGCCATCCGAGGGCGCGCGCAAAATTTTCTGGATCATCGCCGGGGGCGGCGTCTCCACGGTGCTGTGGGGCGCGTTGTACAACACCTGGTTTGGCTTTGGCCCCTGGCCCAGCCTGTTTGATCCAGTCAATGATTCCCTGCCGGTGATGATACTGTGCATCGGGGTGGGAGCCCTGCACCTGTTCACGGGCCTTATCCTGGGCGCGGTGCAAAATTTTCGCAGGGGTGATCCCTTCAGCGCAGTGTGTGACCAGTTCAGCTGGATTTTACTGGTCATTGGCCTGGGGCTCTTGCTGCTGCCGCAGGCTGCGCAGATTGGCAAATGGATGGCCATCCTGGGCGCCGGCATTATTTTGGTCACTGCGGGGCGGGATAAATCCAAAAATCCGATCAAGCGTCTGGTATCCGGCTTTGGCGCGCTGTATGGCATCACCAGCTGGGTTTCCGACCTGCTCAGCTACATGCGTTTGTTTGGCATGGGGCTGGCCACCGGCGTCATCGGCATGGTCATCAACCAGCTGGTTGGCATGATTATGGGTAGCGGTATTCTGGGCATCATTTTTGGCGCTGTCGTGTTTGTGGGCGCTCACCTGTTCAATGCCGCCATCAACATCCTGGGCGCTTATGTACATGCCTGTCGTCTGCAATACATTGAATTTTTCGGCAAGTTCTATGAGGAAGGAGGGAAGCCTTTCAAGCCCCTGCGCTTCGCGCCGCGCTATGTGCGCCTTCACGAATAAACGGTTTTATTATTCCACTAATTATAACGTAGGAGGACTTCCATGTTAAGTATCGGTCAAATCCTGGCATTCGCCGCCGCCGCCCTGTCCACCCTGATCGCGGGCTATGGCTCCGCCAAGGCAGTCGGCCTGGCAGGCCAGACCTCAGCAGGCGTTTCAACGGAAAATCCCGAGGTCAACTCCAAGCTGATGGTGCTGCAGATACTGCCGGGCACCCAGGGCATTTATGGTTTTTTGATTGCTGTCATTATCCTGGTCAACACCGGCGCGCTCAGTGGCAACCTCAAGGATGTGGATTTGTGGCAGGGCGTGATGCTGCTTGTTGCCATTCTGCCGGTGGTTGTGGTCGGTTACCTGTCCGCCATCCATCAAGCCAAGGTCGCTTCCGCGGGCATGCTGATGGTAGGTCAGCACCCGGACATGTCCGGTAAGGCCATCACCATGACCGTTATGGTGGAGACCTACGCGGTGCTTGCATTGCTGGCATCCTTCCTGATGGTCAACGCCGTCAAGCTGTGATGGAACGCCTTGATACAAAGCCCATCCTGGACCAGATCCAGGCGGATGCCCGGCAGGCTGCCGACACCCTGCTGAGCGAAGCGCGCGACCGCGCGGCGGCGATTTCAGAGCGCTCCAGCCGCCGCGTACAGGAACTGGTGGAGGACACCCGGGCCAAAGCGCAGGCGGAAGCTGACCTGCTGGAGGATCGTATGCTGCGCCTGGCAGGGCTGGAGCAGCGCAATCTGTTCGTGGCCGCCAAGCGCGAGCTGATTGACCGCGCCTTTGAGCAAGCCATTCAAACCCTCAACAAGGTTCCCGGTAATCAGGTGACCCGCGTGATTGGCGATCTGCTGCTTCGCTATGCGGCGGGGGATGAGACGCTGGTAGCCGGCGAAATCAATGATGCCTTCTTTACGCAGGATTTTATCCGCGATATCAACCAGCGCCTGTCACAAAGCGGAAGGCAAGGCCATTTATGCGCCGGTGAAGGACGTGAGCCGGGCGTATGTGGCGTTGTGCTCAGGGGCAGGAACAGCCAGGTTAACTGCACCTTCGCCGCGCTGATGGAAGCCCGGCGAGAGGAGATGGAGTCGGCGGTTGCCGGCATCCTTTTCCCGCCGCCGCAAGAATGAAGGAGATTTCATGCCGCAATCAAGCATCGCCTATGCTGTAGGCCGTGTCAGGGCTGCAGCCCGCAAGCCTTTGGGCAATGCCCAGCTGGAGCGCTTGCTTTCCAGCGCCGATTATGACGAGGCGCTGCGCTTGCTGGTTGAAATGGGCTGGTCTGACGCCCAGGCCGGCGATGTTGAGCAGTTGAGCATCAGCATGCTGGAGCAGATCTGCACCCGCCTTCGCGCCATCACGCCCATGAGCGAGCTGACAGACTGTTTCCTGCTGCGGCATGACGCGCAAAACCTCAAGACACTGTTCAAGGCGCGTATCCTGGATATCAAGCCGGAGGGTTTGTCCCGCTGCGGCACCATCCCGCTGGACAGCCTGCGCCATGCCGTGACGGAGCGCTCCTACAAAAAACTGCCTGCTTTCCTTGAGCTTGTAATGGAGACTCTGGAAAAGCAGATGGCGCTCAATCCCGACCCGATGCAGATTGACGTGCAGATAGACCGCGCGCTGTATGCCGAGCTGGCCAGGCGGATGAAAGCTGTCAAGTCAAAGCCTGTAAAATCCTATTTCGCCGGCAAGGCCGACCTGATTAACGCAGTTTCTTTCCTGCGCCTGACGGCGATAAAAACCCAGGACATTCAGTTCTCGGACATCATGTTGCCGGGCGGCATGTTGTCTCAGCAGGACTGGCAGTCCATTGCGGAGCGCCCTGAGAAACTGGTGCCGGCCTTTGTGTCCTACGGCCCGCAGGTTCAGCGTGCGCTTGGCAATGCCCAGCAGGATCATGCCGCGCTGCCGGCATTGGAAAAAGCCGCCGATGACTGGCTGCTGGCTTTGTTCCGTCCCTTGCGCAATGAGCCCTTCGCGGTGGAGGTGCTGATCGGCTGGCTGCTTGCGCATGAGCGTGAAGCCGGCGCTGTGCGGCTGATCATGGCCGGCAAACTCAACGGTTTCTCACAGGGAGCCATCCGGGAAAGGTTGCGTGAAGCCTATGGCAGATAAACTGTTGCGCATGGGCGCTGTGGGGGAAGAGGACGCCGTCCTGGCCTTCAAGGCCATCGGTGCCGTTGCGGTGCCGGCAAATACCGCTGATGAGGTAGCAAGCGCGTTGCACCGTCTTAGCCGTGACGGCATACCGATCATATTTATCACAGAGGCCGCGGCGCGCATGGCGCCGGAGGCTGTCGCGCGCTACGATCAGATGATGGAAACCGCGGTGATTCCCATCCCGGGTATCCGCGGTTCGGATGGTTACGGCGCGCAGCGGGTGCGGGACAATGTCATCAAGGCCATCGGCGCGGACATCCTGCAGTACAACAACTGACACACAGAAACGAGGAAGATAGCATGGCCCAGGGCAAAATTATTAAAGTCGCAGGCAGCCTGATCGTGGCGGAAGGCATGTCCTCCGCGCGCATGTTTGATGTGGTGCGCGTAAGCCGTCACAGGTTGATCGGCGAAATTCTTGAACTGCGCGGCGACCGCGCCTCCATCCAGGTTTATGAGGAAACCAGCGGCCTTGGACCGGGAGAGCCGGTAGAGTCCACTGGCGCGCCGCTTTCCCTGGAGCTGGGGCCCGGGTTGATCGAGTCCATCTTTGACGGCATTCAGCGCCCGCTCAACCGCATCCGCGAACAGGCGGGGGATCGCATAGCCCGTGGTATTGAGCTGCCTGCCCTGGACCGTGAGCGCGTTTGGGATTTTACGCCTGTGGCGCAGCCGGGCGATGCGGTTGAGGCTGGCGATGTGCTTGGCACCGTACAGGAAAACGCGCTGATTGAGCATCGCATCATGGTGCCGCCGGGCCTGTCGGGTACCGTCAGGACCATAGCGCGGGGCGCTCACAAGGTGACGGATGTGATCGCGGTGCTGGAAGCCGGGGATGGACAGGAGCATGGGTTGAGCATGCTGCAGCGCTGGCCGATGCGCATCGGGCGTCCTTACGGGGAGAAGCTGTCCCCTCAAATGCCCATGGTGACCGGGCAGCGTGTGATCGATACTTTCTTCCCCATCGCCTCAGGCGGTGTGGCGGCCATCCCCGGGCCGTTTGGCTCGGGCAAGACGGTGGTTCAGCATCAGCTGGCCAAGTGGGCGGATGCGGACATCATCGTGTATGTGGGCTGCGGTGAGCGCGGCAATGAGATGACGGACGTGCTGCAGGAGTTCCCCCGGCTGCATGATCCCAAAACCGGCCAATCCCTGATGAAGCGCACAGTGCTGATTGCCAACACCTCGGACATGCCGGTCGCGGCGCGCGAGGCATCCATTTACACCGGCATCACCATTGCCGAATATTTCCGCGATATGGGTTACCGTGTAGCCATCATGGCGGACTCCACCAGCCGCTGGGCCGAGGCGCTGCGCGAGATGAGCGGCCGGCTGGAGGAAATGCCCGGCGAGGAGGGTTATCCGGCCTACCTTTCCAGCCGTATCGCGGAGTTTTATGAGCGGGCAGGCCAGGTGGTTTGTCTGGGCAGCGAGGGACGCAAGGGCGCGATTTCGGCCATTGGCGCGGTGTCACCCCCGGGTGGCGACATCTCGGAGCCGGTTTCCCAGGCTACTTTGCGGATTGTCAAGGTTTTCTGGGGCTTGTCCGCGCAATTGGCCTACCGGCGCCATTTCCCGGCGATTGACTGGCTGCTGTCCTATTCCCTGTATTTGGACAATCTGTCCGATTGGTTTACCGATCATGTCTCCCCCGAGTGGAACGCTTTGCGCCTCAAGGCCATGACCGTGTTGCAGGAGGAAAGCGAGCTGGAGGAGATTGTGCGCCTGGTGGGCATGGACGCCCTGAGCTGGAAGGACCGGCTGACCATGGAGGTGGCGCGCTCCGTCCGCGAGGACTTTCTCCATCAAAATGCGTTTGATGAGGTGGACACCTATACGTCACTGGAGAAACAATACCGTATGCTGCGGCTGATATTGGATTATGCAGACAAGGGGCAGGCCGCGCTGGACGCGGGCGCCAACCTGTCAGATGTCATCGGAATGCCGGTGCGCGAGCGCATTGGCCGCGCCAAATACATCCCAGAGGATTCTCTGATCTATTTTGATGAAATCGAGTTGGAGCTTGCCGCGCAGACCAGCGCTCTGATCAACCGGGGAGGGCTGTAAGATGCTCAAGGAATACCGTACCATCCGAGAACTTGTAGGACCGCTGATGCTGGTGGAGGATGTCCAGGGCGTCACTTATAACGAACTGGTAGAAATCCGCGAGGCCGGCGGCAATATCCGCCGCGGCAAGGTGCTGGAGGTTGACGGATCGACAGCCCTGGTGCAGCTGTTTGAAAGCAGCAACAGCCTGCAAATGGACACCAGCACGGTGCGTTTTCTGGGCCGCAGCATTGAACTGTCGGTGTCCGAGGACATGCTGGGCCGTGTGTTTGACGGCATGGGCAACCCCAAAGACAAGGGACCGGCCATCATCCCTGACAAGCGCATGGACATCAACGGCACACCGCTCAACCCGTCCGCGCGCGACTACCCCAGCGAGTTCATCCAGACAGGCATCTCGGTCATCGACGGGCTCAACACCCTGGTGCGCGGCCAGAAGCTTCCGGTTTTTTCAGGTTCCGGCCTGCCCCATGCCCAGTTGGCCACGCAGATCGCCCGCCAGGCCCGCGTGCTTGGCCAGGACAGTAAATTTGCCGTGGTGTTTGCCGCCATTGGCATCACCTTTGAAGAAGCCGATTATTTTATCAGCGATTTTCGCCGCACCGGCGCCATTGAGCGCGCCGTGCTGTTCATGAACCTGGCCAACGATCCGGCCATTGAGCGCATCTCCACCCCGCGCATGGCGCTGACCGCTGCAGAATACCTTGCCTACGAAAAAGACATGCATGTGCTGGTCATCATGACCGACATCACCAACTATGCCGAGGCCCTGCGCGAGGTGTCCGCCGCACGCAAGGAGGTGCCGGGCCGCCGCGGCTACCCGGGCTACTTGTATACCGACCTGGCCAGCATGTATGAGCGGGCCGGCCGTATCATCGGAAAGAAAGGGTCCATTACGCAGATTCCCATTCTGACCATGCCCGAGGATGACAAGACCCATCCGATTCCCGACCTCACCGGCTACATCACCGAGGGCCAGATTATTCTGAGCCGCGATTTGCACCGCCGCGGCATCACGCCGCCCATCGACGCGCTGCCTTCCCTGTCGCGGCTTAAGGACAAGGGCATTGGCGAGGGCAAGACCCGCAAGGATCACGCTGCCACCATGAACCAGCTGTTTGCCGCCTACTCCCGTGGCAAGGATGCCAAGGAGCTGGCCATCATCCTGGGCGAGGCTTCCTTGACGGACATAGACAAGAAATACGCGGCTTTCTCGGATGCCTTTGAGCAGCAGTATGTTTCCCAGGGCTACCAGACTGACCGCAGCATCGAGCAGACGCTGGACTTGGGCTGGGAGCTGCTTAAAATTTTGCCGCGCGCGGAGCTCAAGCGCATCCGCGATGACATGCTGGATGAGTTTATGCCCCTGGAAGAGGAAGAGGAGGTATAGGCATGTCCGTCCTGCGCGTCAACCCCACCCGGATGGAACTGACCACCATGAAACGCAGGCTGGCCACAGCCAGGCGCGGTCACAAGCTGCTCAAGGACAAGCGTGACGAGCTGGTGCGCCGCTTTATCCTGATTGCCCGAGAGAACGCTTCCCTGCGCGAGCAGGTCGAACAAGCCCTGGACGGCGCGTTGCGGGATTTTGCCCTGGCCAGTGCGGTGATGGAGCCTGGCGCTTTGTACCAGGCCTTGCTGTATCCGGCGCGTCAGGCAGCGTTGACCATGGGCCGGCGCAACATTCTGTCCGTGCGCGTACCGGTGTTCAGCATGGATGAGGATAGCCTGGGCAAGGCGGTGCTGCCCTATGGGCTGGCGGAGACATCCGCCCAGCTGGACGGCGCGATAGAGACCATGTCGCAGGCGCTGCCGTTGTTGATCAAATTGGCCGAGACGGAAAAGACCAGCAGCCTGCTGGCTGATGAAATCCAGAAAACCCGCCGGCGTGTCAATGCGCTGGAGTATGTCATGATCCCGCAGTTTGAAGAGACCATCCGCTATATCACCATGAAGCTGGATGAAAACGAGCGCGGCGCGCTGACACGGCTGATGAAGGTCAAAGACATGATCGCCGAGCGCGCGACCTGATTGTCTACGGTTTTATCCTTAAAGCAGGAGACCTTTGGAATTGTTTGCTCAAAGGTCTCTTTGCATTCATAAGATATGATATGGGATATGTGCTGTTTACTCAACCAACTGTCCCAGAATAAAAACCTTGACGACTTTGCTTGCCACAGCGAAGCAGTTGCCATCCATCAACACGATGTCCGCGTCCTTGCCTGTCTCCAGCGACCCGACCCTGTCGGATATTCCAGAATGGACAGCCGCATTGATGGTGATGGCCTGCAGCGCATGGAAGGGATCCATTCCGGATTTGACCGCCAGCGCTGCGCACAAGGTGAGATACTCCTGGGGAATGACCGGCGCGTCGGTGATGATGGACACCCTGCAGCCGGCCCTGGCCAGGATGCCGGGGGTTTCAAAGGTGCGGTTACGCAGCTCAAATTTGCTGGCGCTGGACAATGAGGGGCCGATGGCCAAAGGCACATTCTCCCTGGCCAGTTCCTGGGCGATCAGGTGGCCTTCGGTTACATGCTCCAGGGTAATATCCACATCGAACTCCCGCGCGATACGCAAGGCCGTGAAGATGTCCTCGGTAGCGTGCGCGTGCGCCTTCAGCGGTATCTGTTTGCGGATGACCGGCAGCAGCGCCTCCATCTTCATATCGAAGGCTGGCGCCTTGCCGGGATCCTCCTCGGCAGCCTTCTTTTTGGCTTCATACTCTCGGGCCTTAAACAGCGCTTCGCGCAGCTTGCTGGCAGTGGTCATGCGGCTGGAATCACCCTTGTCGCGGTAGACGCGCTTGGGGTTTTCGCCAAAGGCGCACTTCATGCTGGTTTCCATTTTCACCAGCATGTCGTCCACGCGCTTGCCCACAGTCTTGACTGCCAAAAAGGTACCGCCCAGCACGTCGGCGCTGCCCGGCCCGGTGTTGACTGTAGTGACCCCGGCCAGGGCGGCGGCGCGCAGGTGCGGCTGCATGGGTTTAAAGCCGTCAACTCCCCGCAGCTGCGGGCTGATAATGTCGTTGATTTCGTTATAGTCGCTGCCTTCATAGCCAATGCCGTAACCGTCCAAGCCCAGATGGCTGTGCGCGTCAATAAAGCCCGGGTAAACAAGCAAGCCCTTGGCATCCACCACCTGCGCGCCCTTGGCGCTGATATTTTTCGCGATCCTGCTGATTTTGCCGTCCTTGACAAGAATGTCTGCGATCTTGCCTTCCGTATGGATGGCATCGTGGATTTCACCGCCTTTAATGAGCAACATAATGAAGTCACCTGCTAAAGCTTGATCTCGGCTGATTGTTCGCTGGAATCGTAGATGGCTTGCATGATCTGCGCGGTAAGAATGACGGTATCGATGTGGCTGGGCAGCTTTTTGCCGGTTTGTACACAATCAATGAACTCATCAATTTCCCGCTGGAACATGTTTCCGCTCTTGAAGCTGGGCGTGATGGTCTGCAACATGCCGTCCTTGGCGGTATACAGCGTGTAGTTGCCGCCGTACTGCAGCCGGATGCCCGCCTTGTCGCCCATGAAGTCAATATAAGCTTCTTTCTCACCGATGTTTTGCGCCCATGCGCCATGAACGGTGATGACCGGGCCCTGGGTGCGGATGAGCGCGGTGACCGAGTCGTCCACATCGTAGGTGCCCCCGGAAATGTGCGGACCGGCCCACATATCGGTATACACATAGTTATCAATGTCCCGTCCCAGCTTGCAGAAGGCTTGCCCGCTCACTGTGCGCGGAACAGGGTCGCCGCAGCAGTACATCACAATATCCAGGTAGTGAACGCCCCAGTCAATCAGGGCGCCGCCCCCGGCAATGGCTTTGGTGGTAAAAGCGCCGCCCAGGCCGGGAATGGAGCGGTGCGCACGGAAAGATACATAGACATGATAGATTTCGCCAAGCTCACCCTGGTCGATGTGGCGCTTGATGTGACGAACAGCGTCATTGAAGCGGTTGACCACGCCGATATTGAGCGTCATGCCGGTTTCATGCTGCGCTTTTTGCATCGCCAGCGCCTCGTCATAGGTGCGCGCCGCCGGTTTTTCGCACAGCACATGTTTGCCTGCGCGCATGCAGTCAATGGCGATTTGTGCATGCACATTGTTGGGCGTGCAGATGCTGACCGCCTGCACCTGTGGGTCTTTGAGGATTTCCCGGTAATCGGTCACGGCCTTGCCGACACCGTAGGTCTCCACGGCCTTCTGCGCGCGCTCGGGGATAATGTCACAGAAATAGAGCACCTGCGCGTCCTTGTTTTTCATGTAGCTGGGAATGTGGGCGGCATTCGCGATGGTACCGCAGCCAATTACTGCAACCTTGACCATTTTGTCCTCCTGGTTTTTTTTGATGATAGCACAAAAACATTGCGATCTCAACGCGCCGCATCGATTATTTACCTGTCTTTCCGCAAGAGGTATCCGCCTTGCCTCATCAGCGGGCGGATAAAGTCCCACGATAATTATTACAGGAATGCAACAAATTGTTCTTATGCTGCGTCTAATTATAAAAGGACCTTGTTCTTTATGTTGCAGCGCCGTTGAGGAAAGGAGAACGGCTAACATTTTTGTAAAACAAACGTAAATTTATTGACACAATTACACGCCCTGTTTATACTTGAATCATTTAAGGGGCTGAGGGGCTGAAGGCAGGCAGAACCGCCGATCCCCCTCCCCGGAGCCGAGATGGCAAGGAGGTTTCCTGATGAACATGCATGATCATACCCGGCGGATCATCCGCCAAAGTCTCCTGTTCCTGCTTGTCCTTTGCCTGCTGCCGGCAGTATCCCTGCCCGCCCTGGCAGAGGGCAAGCCGGTTACCAACCTGTTTGGCAGCGCGCTGATGGACACCTATGACAACATTGTCTCTGCTGTGCGCGTGGGCGATACCCTGTATTTTCAGACTTATAACGCCCTGTATTCCTTTAGCCCCGGAGACCGGGCTGCTGTAAAGCTCGTGAATCTGTCGGAACGGATGTGGAACTACGGCGTAGAGGATCCGTCTGCCCAGCGCGAGCCGCTGATTTCCATCCTGCTCTCGGACGGGCAGACCTTGTACGCCCTGGACAATGAAGCCCAAACTCTTTACATCATAGAGATTCAGGGCGAACAAGTGCATTTCAAGAATCCTCTTACACTGCAAATGGAGGAATTTGTCGACGGCGAACCTCCCTACGTGTATGTTGAGTCACCTGAATGGGCCAGAATCCTGGACGGCCGGCTGTACATGAAGAAACAGAATTATGAGGATAATCCGTCAGACCTTTTCAGCTATGATTTGGCCACAGGCGAGAAAAAGGCGCATCAAGTCAATCACCTTGTCTCCGTCGATACGTATAAGGACGGCAAATTTATCGCGGCAGTATATAACATCATCAACAGCTATGACCCTGAGACAGGTACCATGCGCAAGCCGGAACTGGCCATTTTTGATCCGGCTGATGACAGCCTGGTGATGCTGGATGCTTCTCTGCCTGTCAGCGGGGACTTCACGGACTCAGTGGGCAGCATCTACTATGACCCGGCGGAGGACTGCCTGTATACCTACACCGATACCGATCTCTACCGCCTGGAGGAGGGATTTAAAACCAGGTGCCTTATTGGATACCTGCCGATGTTCGGCACCTACGGCAACGTCAGGAACGGAGGCCTGCTGCCCCTGCCGGATGGCCGTCTGGCGGTCACTTTCGGGGTCAGCACTTTCATCCGTGAACGCACTGAGAAGGGGCTGGAAGGCGTTTCAGTTCTGTCCTTTGCCGGCGGCATGGATGACCCCCCGGACATGCTGACCCGCGCCCTGATGGAAATGGACAATGTGGTGCTTCGCCGCGTTGAGGGCCTGCAATACAACTATCTGACCCCGGATCAGCTGGCTTCCATGTTCCTGACCAAGTCTTTCGAAGTGGATATTTTGCCCATCAATGCCTACACTTTTGATTTGGACAAGCTGATTGAGAAGGGATACCTGGCAGACCTGTCCGCCAGCCGGCTCATCAGCGATTATGTTGGCCGCATGCAGCCCAATCTCAGCAAGGCTGTCCTGAAGGATGGCAAGGTGTATGCCGTGCCGGTCGACCTGTTGGTTTTCCCGATGTCCGGCTTTGTCAAGCCGTTTGAGGAGCTCAAGCTTGAGATGCCGGCCACCATCAAGGAGCTGCTGGCATTGGCCCGCAAGTGGGCGGAAGGCTTTGGGGAGGAAAATCCTGAATACACTCTTTTCAGCAGCGAATATGAACTCAGGAAGGCGCTGACAAGACTGGTCATGGAAAGCTACATCAACACTGCCTTTGGCGCGGGAGAGGACCTGGTGTTTGATACCCCGTTGTTTCGGGAGCTGATGCAGGAAATCGAATCCATTCCCTATGGTGACATGAGCCAGGAGATTGACTGGGACACCCCGGAAGGCCAGGCTGCCGGTGAGGAATTCTTTCAGAAGCAAGGCCTGATCGAGACCGGTATGGGATATGAGCCGCGTTATTCTGTTGGAGTAAACAATGCAGGCGATTATCAGTTTAAGCCTCTGATCATCCCCCTGGATGAGGGCATGCCCGCCTTTCATCAGGCTGATTTCACCATGCTGTCGGTCCTGTCCAACTCCCAAAACCAGGCTGTGGCGATCGAGCTGATTGAGCGTTACCTGTCAAAGCTTGATTTGCTGGACCGGGCAGCCATGGATCCCGGCTATACCGAGGCGATCCCCAACAAGGATTATGACAAAACCCTGGCTGAGCTCGCCAAACAGATCGCACATATGGAGCAGTTGATTGGCAAGGCGGAGGGCGCGGCGAAAAGCAACCTTGAGGAAAACCTCAGGTATAGCAGGGAGTATTTCGAACAGTTCAAACAGACCGGTCAATACCTTGCTACCGCTGAGGACCTGGTCCAGATGCATGAGGTTGTGAGCAAGCTGTATGTGATGACTGGCCTTATGAACGCGCAGCGCCAGGCCCTCTGGAGTGAACCGGACCTGTCCGAACAGTATGTCAGCGGAGCCATCACGCTGGAGCAATTCATCAGGCAGGCTGATGATAAATTGCGCCTGGTGCGCATGGAATACCAATAAAGTCCGACTGCCCGGCTTGTATTACTGACTTTCTCAATATGCGGTCAGCGGGCAGGACCTCGCCCGCTGACCATTTTTCCAGAACACATTCCGCAGGCTGGCTGGCTTGAGCCTGCTGGAGGAAAGCGAAGGGCATGTTTAGCAAAAAAAAGAGCCTGTGGCTTTTTTTGCTGCCGGGTTTGGCAGGGCTGATGATTTTTCATCTGGCACCCTTCCTGGGCGGCATCTATTTTAGCCTGACGGACGGGACTGTGAACAACCGCCTGGTCTGGTTTGCTAACTATCGCCGCGTCTGGGCCAACCAGGCTTTTCAGTCCGGACTGCGCAACTCGCTGGAGTTGTCATTGCTCAGCGCGCCTTTGATTTTTGTGCTCAGTTTTATCCTGGCCATCATGCTCAAGTCCCTCAGGGAGCGCAGCTTACCTTACCGCAACATCCTGCTGATGCCTTATTTGGTGCCTTCCTCTGCGCTGATGATTATCTGGATGGTGCTGTTTGATTATGGCGGTGTCATCAACCGCCTGCTCAGCCTGCTGGGCATGGGGCGTGTCATGTGGCTGGAATCCGGCGCGCTGCGTGTGCCGATCGTGCTGCTGTACGTCTGGAAGAACATCGGATTTTCGGTGGTCATCTTTTCAGCCGCCCTGCAATCAGTGCCTGATGAGTATTACGAGTTTGCGCGCCTGGAAGGCGCAGGCCCGGTGCGTCAGGCCCGGAAGATTACCTTGCCCCTGGTGCTGCCGACCGCCTTTTTGGTTTTTGTATTGGCCTGGGTCAATGCCTTCAAAATCTTCAAAGAAGTATATTTCATTGGCGGCGCCTACCCGCGCGAGGAGGTTTATACCCTGCAGCACTTTATGAACAACCGCTTCGCCAAGCTGGAATATCAGGATGTAACCACCGCTGCATATTCCTTCGCGGTCATCGTACTGATGTTTTTTGCGATGCTGTATATGCGAAAGGGGGTTCGCGGCCATGAGCATTAAGATACGTATCAGGCGCCGGCCCCGGTTTGTCAGCACCCTGCTGAGCACCCTGGTGCTGGTGCTCATCTGTGCCCTGGTATTGCTGCCGATCGTGATGACTTTTCTTTATTCCTTTTTTCCGATGTCTGAAATGAAGGCCTTCCTGGGCACCCGCAACAATTACTCGCATGAACGCTTCATGGACATCCTGCTGGCGCCGTCCATTGTTTCTCTGCGGCAGTACTATGACCTGCTGATTGATAAGCCGGTATACTTGCAGCTGTTCATGAACTCGGTCAAGTATACCCTTGCCATTCTGGCTGGTCAGGCGGTCTTTATCCCAACCCTGGCCTACGCGTTGAGCCGCTTTCGTTTCAAGGGCAGGGAGCTGCTGTTTTTCATGATTTTGATGCTGATGCTCTTGCCTTTCCAGGTGACCATGGCGCCCAGCGTGCTCACCATGCGCGCGCTGGGGCTGATGAACACGCCCTGGGCTGTGATCCTGCCCATGATGTTTTCACCGTTTTACATTTTCCTGGTGCGTCAGTTTATGATTTCCATTCCCGGGGAGATGATGGAGGCCGGGCTGATGGACGGCGCGGGTACCATCTGCAGCTTTTTCCATGTGGTGCTGCCCTTGTCGAAACCCATCCTGGGCGCAGCGACGGCGCTGTCCTTCGCGGACAGCTGGAACCTGGTCGAGCAGCCCCTGATCTACCTGTCCTCCACGCAAAACGCGATGCCGCTGTCTGTGATGTTCAACATTTTCAGTTCCTCGGAGCAGGGCGTGGTGTTCGCTGCAGCCGCGCTGTATATTCTGCCGTCATTGCTGATTTATTCCTATTTTCAGGAGGACATCCTGCTTGGTATTCAACTAAGCGATATGAAGTGAGGCAAGCATGAAGAAACGCAAGACGCTAAAATGGCTGGTGGTATTCGCGACGGTACTGCTGGTCAGCCTGTTTTTCTCCCGCACCGTGCAGACCATTACCACGCCCAAGATCCAAAAAATCTCAGCAACGCGCGGCCGGCTGGAGGAGAAGATCCCCCTGCCTGCCAGCCTGGATTTTTCTCAGGGCGAGGAGGTCTATATCCAGCAGGCCAGAAAGATGAACTTGTCTATCACTGAGGTGCTGGCGCAGCAGGGATTTTATGTCAAGGAAGGTGATCTGCTTGCCCGGGCCGAAATGCCGGCATACCAGGAAGAGCTTGACAAACTCAAGCTTGATTATGACAAAGCTGTGCGCGAACTGAGCGATCACCTGCTGACCAATGTGCGCCTGGCAAAGGATTCTCCGCACAACCAGCTTGAGGACAGCTATTATGATGCGATGCAGGTTTACTATGACCTGCGCATGAAAACGCAGGAAAAGGCAGCGGCGCTGTCATATGAACTGCCTGAGGACATCAATGCCTGGGGGCGCGCGCCCGAGCCGGAGGTTACCCCGAGGCCACAGGCCAACCCCACTCTGTCGCCGGTGCCCCTAGCGCAAATGCCCGATGAGATGAAGGATATTATGCAATCCGCCTATGAGGCCTGGCTGGCTTCCGAGGAAATTTACAGCGAGGTCAGGCGCGTCTATATCGGCAGCAGCAAAATCAGGCGCACACCGCAGGCGACCTTTGACTACATCAAAAAGATTTATGATCTGCGCCGGGCTTTGGATACGCAGAGCAAAAACATGCTGGAATTCGTTCAGCTAAGCAGCGGCATGGATGAGATCCGTGCGCCCCACAACGGCTATCTGATTTCCTTTACCCTGAAAAAAGGGGACGCTTATGACGGCAGCAAGGCTTTATATACCATCAGCAAGCAGGGGGAGCTGCCCACCCTCAAGGTGGACATCACCGACATTAAAAAGACCATCGCGCAGGGCGCCAGCGCCGAGCTGGAAGGCGTTCCGCTGACGGTCAGCGAGATTTCCCTGGAGGCGATGGGTAAAAAGTATGCCATTATCGCCTTGAATGAGGACACAATATCGCGGCTTGGAGGCATTGGCAAGCTGATCTCCAACCCGCTCACCATCACCCTGTTGTACAAGGCGCAGCGAACCACCACCCTGCTTCCGGCCAGCGCGGTGCGCACGGATTCCGATGGCAGCAGCTATGTCTTTGCGGTTCAGCAAAACTGGGGCGGTTTGCTGGGCAATATGCAGTATATCCTTAAAAAACAGCCGATCACCGTTCTTGAGAAATCAAACAGGCAGGTGGCCATCAGCGAGGACCTGAGCTACATGGAAATCGCGGACCGGGAGGATCGCATGGTGAGCGATGGTCAGGTGGTCATGGAATATGTGGATTAAGCGCGCCCTTGTCCTGCTGCTTGCCTGCTTGCTGGCCGGCTTGTTTGCTGTACAGTCGCAAGAGGTGCCTTCCCTGCTGCAGTATGTCTTTTTGCCGCCGGATTTGTCGGCGGATGACGTCATGCCCGGGGAAGGCAGCGGGGAGGAGGACGGTGCGGAGGCGGTGGAACCGTTAAAGCCGCTTAATGCTTTTCTCAAGGGCTGGGACAACTTCTTGCAGGAGCAGAAAAACAGCCTGACTGCCGCCATTCTCTGCGCGCACTGCCCCCGGGCCCTGATGCAAACGGAGCAGGGCGGAAGCGCCAGCGGGGAACTGTTGGCAGTGGCAGGCCAGCTGCATACGCTTCCGCCGGGCATTCTGCTTAGCGGACGGCACCTCTATCAGGAGGAGGTGGAGGCCGGTATACCCTCCGCCGTGCTGGATGAGAACCTGGCCATCGCGCTTTTTCGTCAGGGTGACCCGGTAGGAATGACATTTACACTTCAAAATCAGCGCTTCACAGTGGCAGGTGTGGTGCGCCATGCCCGCACGGTAGGGGACAGGGCGGAATATGGGTTGATGGTACCTCTCAAGGCTTTTGACAAGCAGCCGCGCTGGGAGGTCATGACAGCGCAGGTGATGCCCCTGGGCGGCAGCGGCACACGCAAGGGTTTGACAAATGCGCTGGGTGACTGGCAACCGGACGGGCAAGCCATTGACCTGGTCAAGGAAAAATATCGTGTCCTGCTGCCGCTGCGCGTGCTAATATGCTTCATGGCTTTTGCAATGGCGCTGGTATGGCTGCGCTATGCCAGGCGGCTGTCCGATTCCCTGGTGGCGCGTGACAGGCGCAGGCTGGAATCGCGTTATGCGCTGGAATTGGTGCCGAGCTTTATCCTGAGCGGCGTCTTGATTGTATTGATGTATCTTGCCGGCATCGGTGTGATGATCCTTGCGTTCTCACAACTGCTCGAACCGGTCTATGTTTTTCCGGAATGGGTCCCGTCTGTTCTGGTGGAGCCCCGGGAAATCGCAAAAACCTTCTGGTACAATCGCAGCCTGGCTACCGGTTTGGTCAGCCTGCGCAGCAGGGAGCTGCTGTATCTGGACACGCTGCGCTCCTATTTGACGGTGTTGGCAGCTGTGATAGCCGGTTTGTTGATCGGCCCCATGGGCAGGCTGTTTCGCCTGTCCGATGGAGAGGATCGGCGTTAAGTCAATGATTTCAGGCCGGCGGTGTGCTGAAGCTTCTCTCTTCTCATGTGCAGCCAGGCGCAGTAGAACATCAGCCCGGCGGCAACGGCTTGCAGGATGACGCACACCAGGTTCAGCGCGCCAATGCCCCGGGTCTGCACCAGCCATCCGGCTGCTGAAGTGCTGATGATGGATGACAGCGCGCCGCTGGCAGTCACCAGCGACTGACCCCGTACGCGCTCGTTGGGCCGGACGATGTTGTTGACAAAATATACTGAAGAGATTCCATACAAGCCATAGCAAAACACACTAAAAGCCATGGCTGCGTAGATTTCACCAATGCCGCGTGACAGGCAGATCATCAGGGCTTTGATAAAGTATGCAATCGCCGATACGCTCAGGATGGCGCGCGCACGAAAGTGCCGCAGCAGGAAGGGGCTGAGAAACATCGCGGGCATTTCTACCCCGGCCTGCAAAAACATGGCCAAACCCAGAGCGGTCTCGTTGCCGCCCCTGGATTCAACCACGCGGGCTAAAAATAACATCATGTTCGTTTGACCGGCATTCATGAATACCGCTGAGAGCAGAAAGAACCGCATGACCGGGTTTGAGCGCAGCATTTGCCGGAAGCTGGTGCGCGGCATGGGCTGCGCGAGGTCCGGAATGGCGCTTTCATCCGGGGACCTGCGTTCCGGCCGGGGCATCAACAAAACCATGAAAATGGCAAGCGCGATGCAGATCAGACAGATGGGCATCAAAATGCCCGGGCTGAACCGGTCAAGCAAAAGACCCAGAAAATAAGCGAAAATTGCATATACCAGCGCGCTGACCCCGCGCGGCCAGCCCAGGTTGACGGGAAGACCCTCGTTGACAAACTGGATAATCTGCGCATTGAACAAACCGGGCATGCCATTCATCACTCCGCCGACCAGCGAGTAGGTCAGAAGCATCGCAACAAGCGGCATGGGCGCCAGTGCCAGCAGGCTGACAAGCCCCATGACAACCAGATAGATGACCGTGATGATTTTTTTAAGCGATATTTGGGCATTTGCATCAGAAAATGATGAAATCCCCAACTGGAATGTAATCGAGATCAGGGATATACAAGAAGCGGTCAAACCGATCAGCGTGTCAGAAAAACCATAATATGACAAATAAACCGCCATAAAACCGGAAAATGCGCACATGGCCAGCCAATAGCTGGAGTGCATGCCCGCGAAAATGGCTTCAATGTGAAAGGTTTTGACTTTACCTTTTTGCATCCTGTCCTCCGGTGATATGAACCTGTTTCATCATACGGGAAGCGGCCTTTTTGTCAAGATACGTGGGCAAAAAGAACTGTAAAGAGTCTGTGGAAGTGTAAAGCCCGGCTGAAAATTCGTGCATTGACGGAAGCGATACGCTATAATATGAATTGAACAGGGGCAACCTGCGCGTTGCCGGAAAACAATACACAAAACAGGAGAGTGCCATGTCAAAGAGAATCGCTTTTATCGGAGCCGGCAGCTTTGGTTTCACCCGCAGCCTGGTGCGCGACCTTCTTTCCTTTCCGGCCTTTGCGGACGCCACCATTGTGCTGATGGACATAGACGCTGACCGGCTGAGCACCATTACCAGGGCTGTGAAGCGCATTGTGGAGGCTGGAAAGCACCCCGCACAGGTCATCGCCACCCAGGACCGCATAGAGGCGCTCAAGGGCGCGCACGGCGTGGTTACCACCATTCTGGCAGGTGATGTGGATGTCTGGCAGCACGACATCCTGATCCCTAAGAAATACGGTGTGGATATCAACGTGGGGGATACCCGCGGACCCAGCGGCATCTTCAGGTTTCTTCGCACGGTCAACCCTATTATGGAGATCGCGCAGGACATCAGCCGCTATTGTCCTGAAGCGGTTTATTTGAACTATACCAATCCCATGGCCATGCTGTGCCGCGTAGTGCAAGAGCAATATCCCAAGCTGGTCAGCGGCGGATTGTGTCACAGCGTGCAGGGGACAGCAGCGATGCTCGCGCGCTGGATCGGCTTGCCGGAGGACGAGATCTCCTACACCTGCGCGGGCATCAATCATCAGGCTTTCTACCTGGATTTCCTGCACCGCGGAAAGGATGTCTATCCGCTGATTGACAGGGCCATCCGGGAGAACACCGATGTCTACAATGAAGAGATCGTCCGCAATGAGCTTTATCTGGCGATGGGATACTATGTGACCGAGTCCTCCGGCCACAACAGCGAGTATGTATCCTGGTTCCGCAAGCGTCCCGATCTGATAGAGAAATACTGTACCCATGGCACCGGCTGGAATCCAGGGCATTATGCCTATATTCTGAATGAATATAAAAACAAGAAGCACACCTGGAAGCAGGAAATTGAGGAATGGTTCAATCAGCCGGTGGATTTGAACCGCGGCGGGGAATATGCTGCCTCCATCTTTAATGCTGTTTTCGGTGACCAGACCCTGTATAAGTTCAATGGCAATGTGCGCAACTTCAACCTGATTGACAACCTGCCGTACGGGTGTTGCGTAGAGGTACCGGTTCTGGCCAGCAAGCATGGTCTGGAAGCCATCCATGTGGGCAAACTGCCGCCGCAGCTCGCGCTTATGTGCAACATCTCCGCTCAAATTGAAGAAATGGCTGTCGAAGCCAGCCTGACCGGCAACCGTGAGCTGGTCTATCAGGCCATCTGTTATGACCCCTTGACCGCGGCCGTGCTCAGCCTGAAAGAGATCAAGGCCATGACCGATGAAATGTTCGCTCAGTTTGAGGAATGGCTGCCGCAGTTTCAATAAGCGGGTTGAAGGTGACGCCAGCTGTAGAATCTTCAAGCTGAATATCCGGGGCGGATTTTGACCCAGTTTTTTTTTCGCCAAGGTGTATGGTCCGGCGTTTTTAACGGCTGTTGCTTGCCCCTGGATGCGGCCTATGTTATACTTTTTTCAAAATTACGAACAAAATTCAGGAGGGAGGCAAGCGATGCTCCGGATGCATGTATTCCTGATTGGCATGTCCGGCGGCGGGAAAACCAGCCTCGGGCGCAAGGCGGCTTCCATCCTGAATTTGCGTTTTGTTGATACTGATCAGCTGGTCAGCAACATGATGGGGATGTCTGTCAACGACATCTATGAGACCTTTGGGGAAGACTTTTTTCGCAATGCAGAAACCGGCGTTCTGATGGAGGTGGTTTCGCAGGAGCCTTGCCTGGTGTCCACCGGGGGCGGCTTGCCCACGATCAAAGAAAATGTGCTGATCATGCAAAACCATGGCGTCATCATCCATATTGACCGACCGCTGGATCAAATCCTCTCAGATATTAAAACGGATCGCCGCCCCACGCTCAAGGATGGTTCACGTGAAGATGTGATTCTGGAGTACAACAAGCACATCGGTTTTTATCACGCCTGTGCGGATTATACGCTGGATAATTCCTATGGCTTTGTGCTTGGCGCATCGCGTCTGGCCGAGATGATTGAACAGGTCGCCTCCGGTTGATTTTGGCAGCTTGTAATCCTTGTCGCCTCAACCTTATGCTATGCGGTTCGACTTAGGCAAGGTTAAAGAAGCCTTTTTATTCCGGCTTGTCCGTCAATGCACGCTGTCTTGCAGGGCGTTTTTTTCTTCTACAAACCAACGGTTATAATGATCCCAGAAAAGATTGGTTTTGCGTTGCCCGATACATACCGTGTATCGCAGCCCGTTGCCGCCCACATGAATTGCAATGGCCTGACTGGATCCCAGCACCCTGTCAATTGTCATGCGCCGGTGATGGAAGACAAGCTGCCGCGGCTGGACGACGCCCAGCTCATCCGTGTCAAAGACGACTCCTACATAAGTTTTGATTGCCATGATGTTCGCCTCCGCACCTACAATAACACGAACAAACGTTCCCGTAAACCCCTGGAGGAGATGGGGAAGGATCAGCGGGCGATGTGATGGTTGTTGTCTGTTGCAGACTCTGAACGGATAAAGACCTCGGAAAATGAATCAAGAACCATGGTTCAGATCAATGAAAAAGCCCCAACATGTTCTGCTGGGGCTTTGACAACCAAGCGAATCCGCCTTGCCGCGGATTGATGTTTGTGTGATCAATATTTGCGCTTGCGGGCTGCCTCGGCCTTCTTCTTGCGTTTTACGCTGGGCTTCTCGTAATGCTCGCGCTTGCGCACCTCGGCCAAGACGCCGCTGCGGGCACACTGGCACTTGAAGCGTTTCAGAGCGCTCTCAAGCGTTTCGTTTTCCTTTACACGAATCTCAGACACTGTTTTCCCCCCCTTCGCACATCTCGCCTGGATAACACCGTTTTCACGGCGGATGGCGACTGTGCGCTTATTATACCTTCACGTTCCGATGGCGTCAACCAGAAATCCGTTTCTTGAGTTTTTCCCAAATCCGTTTCTTGAGTTTTTCCCTGAGTTTTTCCCGAGTTTTATACCGAATTTCCCGAATTTTTCATGAAACACTCATAATTCATAAAAAAAGCACAAAATAAACCAAAACTCTTGCGCTGATGGTTTGGGTATGATAATCTTTGTATAACAAATAGCAAGAGAGGAACTTATCAGCTAATCGTTCTTATGATCTCATCATCAAAAATCTTTGTAAAACACCGATTGAATCCAGTAAGATACTACAATTACCAACAACAGCGCTCACATGCTTAAGTATGCTTGCTTTGGGATGACGCAATAGCAGCACCGCTGCACACAGTGAAATAATGTCGGCTGAAAAAGCCCAAGCAACAAAAAAGGAGGATCTCTTGGCAGAATTACCTGATTTGATTTCCATGACCGTTCTGGATCTGCGTAAATTCGCAAAGGAGCAGGGCGTCACCCTGACCGGGCTGACAACCAAGGCTGCAATCATAGAACGGCTGAGAACTGAACTTGCTTCCAAAAAACAGGCGCAGGGCCGTGAACCTGTTGCACAGCCCCATCGCGCTCCGGTTCGCCGCGCAACAATCATTGCAGATGACGACGATGAAATCACACCGCCCAGGCTGTCACAGCCGCGGCCTGTCCAGGACAAGACCCGAACCTCTACCGGTAAGCTCAAACCGGCATTTACCCTGCAGGGATCCAGGGCTTGGCACAATCCTCAGCCCTTTACGCAAACGCAGCCACAGTCCAAGCGCTATGCGCCCCAGATTACCCAGGGCATCAACACCCTGCCGAAGGATGCCAATGCGCTGGATGCCAGCCTGTACACACCGGTCAAACCGCGCACCACGACTGCGCGGCCTGCCAGCCGTTTTGGTCCGGAAGCTGCTGCTGCTCGGGAGCCTGCGCTGGATGAGCGCCCGGTCTACCTTGAGAGCAGGCAGCAAACAACCATGGACACCTCGCGTGAAAACGGAGGTCAGCACCAAAGCAGCGCTTTTCGTTCTTCTTTGCTGCACCGCACGCAGGTACCCTATCCGGATACCGCTATTCCGGAGCCGGGCTTCCCCGATCCCGTGCAGACGCGGGCTTCTGCCCAGGTAGCGGATTTGCTGGCTGCCGGGGATCTGGGAGACGGCGCCGGTATTCTGGAAATCCAGCAGGATGGCTTTGGCTTTTTGCGCGCCGGCAACCTGCTTCCCGGACGCAACGATATTTATATCTCCAGTACCCAGATTCGGCGCTTCAAGCTGCGCGACGGAGATTATGTTGTTGGCAAAACCCGCTCGCAGCGCGAGAATGACCGCTATGCAGCGATGCTCTTCATCACTTCTGTGAATGGTGAGGATATCGATACGACTGCCAAACTGGATTTGTCCGCCGATGAGGTGCGCCCGCGGCGCAACTTCGATGAACTTACACCTGTGTACCCCAACCGCCGCATCAGGCTGTCTTCCCGTGAGGAAAACGATCTGGTGCTGCGGTTGATCGACTTGTTTGTCCCGATCGGCTTTGGTCAGCGAGCGATGATTGTTGCGGCGCCCAAGGCCGGCAAGACGACCATTCTCAAAAAGATTGCCCTTTCTTTAAAACGCAACCATCCGGATGTACATACCATGATGCTGCTGGTGGATGAGCGTCCGGAGGAAGTGACTGACCTGCGGGAATCTGTGGGCGGCGACATCTTCTACTCCACCTTTGATGAGTCGCCGGAGAATCATGCGCGTGTCAGCGAGCTCACCCTGGAGCGTGCCATGCGTTTGGTGGAGTCGGGTAAGGACGTGGTCATTTTGATGGACAGCCTGACACGCATGTCGCGCGCCTACAATATGCTGATGCCCGGCTCCGCCCGCGTGATGACCGGGGGTCTGGCTGCGGGTGCGATGAACAAGCCCAAGCGCTTTTTTGGCGCTGCGCGCAACCTCAAGGAAGGCGGCAGCCTGACCATCATCGCCACTGCGCTGGTAGACACCGGATCGCGCATGGATGGTGTGATCTTTGAAGAGTTTAAAGGGACCGGCAATATGGAGCTGACACTGGACCGTACGCTGTCAGAGCGCAGACTTTTCCCGGCAGTCAGCCTCCTGAAGAGCGGTACCCGTCATGATGAATTGCTGTTAAGCGAGAAGGAGCGCGAAGTGACCTCCAAGGTGCGCGACCGCTTCTCCATGTCCACTGAACAGGAGGCAATCTCCCTGGTTCTGTCCATGCTGGAAAAATCCCGTGACAACGATGAATTTGTGGCACGGTATGATGACTGGATGAAACTCATGCGTGGCAGCAGCCTTTGATTCAATTAATAGAAACAGGAGTATATTATGGAAAACAAGTCACTGGGCATCGATGCTCTGGGGCGTGAAGCCTGCCTGATCACCTTAAAGAACGCTTCCGGCATGAGCGTTACCCTCACCAACTTTGGCGCGCGGCTGGTATCCGTCATGGCGCCGGACCGGGACGGCAATATAGCTGATGTTTGCCTGGGTTTTGATTCATTGGCGGATTATGAGACCCGCTCCGGCTACCTGGGTGCAACCATTGGCCGCTGGGGCAACCGCATCGCCAACGCTTCCTTTGAGCTCAATGGAAAGACATATGCTCTTTATGCCAATAATGGCAAAAACACGCTGCATGGAGGCCAAAAGGGCTTTGACAAGAAGTTCTGGGAATATTCTGCGAAAGGCGCGCAGGGCCTGTCGTTTCACTACACCTCACCGGATGGCGAGGAAGGTTTTCCCGGCAATCTGAATACAACTGTGAGCTTTACGCTTGAGGATGACGGCAGCCTGGTGATCTCATATGAGGCCGGCAGCGACCGCGATACTGTGGTCAACCTGACCAACCATGCTTATTTCAATCTGGCCGGCGAAGGCACCATCCATGATCACCTGTTGCAGGTCAACGCGGATACCCTTACCGCAGCTGATGAGGAGCTGATCCCAACGGGTGAGTTTGTGTCTGTCGCCGGCACACCCTTTGACTTGCGCAGGGCTGCAAGGCTGGGGGACCAGCTCGCGCGTACAGGTGAAAATGCAATGTTTGACAGCGCCAAAGGATATGATATCAACTATGTGCTGCGTGGCGAGGGCTTCCGTGAGGCGGCGGTGCTCAGCCATCCTGCTTCCGGCCGTGTGATGCGGGTGCTGACCGACCAGCCGGGCATCCAGGTCTACTCAGGCCAGGGGCTTGGCGGGCTTGCCAAGGGGGGAAGGATGTATCAGCCTTATAGCGGAATCGCGCTGGAAACCCAGCACCATCCAGACAGCGTGCACCATGCGCACTTCCCAAGCACGCTGCTCAGAGCAGGGGAAACTTTCCGCTCCAGGACAGTATACCAGTTTACAACAAAGCAATAAGCCAAATGAAACCGGGTAGAGCCCGGCTTCATTATCCATGTCCGTGTGTCAGCTTAATGAGCAGACAAGGGGGTTGAAAGCCATTCATCCCTGAGGGCGGCATAGCATACCAGATCTTCAAAAACACTTTGCTTGTTTTTTATCGCCTGGCGCATGATGCCCTCCTGTTTCAGCCCGGCTTTTTGGATCACCCTGCCGGATGCGGGATTGGAGACAAGATGCCGCAAAACGATTCTGCGATAGCCCACGTCAGCAAATAAAAACTGCAAAACACGCTCCAGCGCTTCCGTCATGATGCCCTGGTTCCAGTATGCCCTGCTGAGGCAGTAGCCCACCTCACAGGTCATTTGTTGCTCATTGTGTGAGACAACAGAAATATCGCCAATCAGCTTGCCGCCCATTTCAATGCCCCAATGATAGAAGCTGGGGTTTTGATAGGATTTGACCCAGGCAGATACCAGCTGCCTGGTGGACCCCACATCAGGATGCGGAACCCAGGTAACAGTTTTTGCCACCTCCGGGTCAGAACACCAGTTGTCAAACATAGCCTGGGCATCGTCTGCTGTGTAGGTGCGAAGCAGCAAACGCCTGCTGGACAGGGGAAGCGTACCCCTGTGGTTCATCAGGCTTTTCGAAGCCGGCGCTGCTGTTTCTGCCTTGATTTTGAAGACTGCCTTGCGCCCCTGTCCCTGGCCAATACCGGGCTGGTGAGCATCTTCCGGAAAAAACAAGCCAAACATCCCGGCTTTGAGAGTCAGCCGGCTCCCCCGGTACGGATCGGTGCTCAGCATAATGTCCTTTTGCGTGTCATAAGCGCTGAAGCCTTTGAGCTGCTCAAGGGGCGCCCACGCGATGGTTTCCTCATGCAGCAGCACCAATTGCAAATCGATATACTTACGATGCGCTTCCCAGGCGCCTCCCGTGCCCAGGCTGGTATGCATCAGGTTAAGAAAGGCCTCATCCCCGCTGATGGCATGACGGCCATCAGGCAAGCTGTCAAGATCAAGAGTCTTCAGCGCCCTGATGACCAAATCCAGGTTGGGATTCAGTCCCAGGTAGTGGTGAAGACGGTCCAGGGTGTCTGCAATCATGATGCCTCCTGTGGATTGGTTGATATTTTGCTTATAATATGTTGTGCGGTGATGTAAGTCAATGCGTGACAAACTTGAGTTTCCGCATCCCGAGTTTCCGCATTCTACAGAGTTGAAGCTAAAAAAAGGGAAAAACATGAGGCTATACGGAAACTCAAGTGGTAGAACCCTTGACCATTCTTTGCGTGATATGGTATATTCTATTCCGGCCGCTCGGGAGAGGCTTCTAAATGCATGGATCATGCTGCCTCAGGGCTCATTGTGCCCAACAAATTCCGGCGAGTAAACATCGGAGGTGCTGCATGATGTACGCGATTATTGCGACAGGCGGCAAACAGTACCGTGTGTCCGAGGGGGACACCATCTACATTGAGAAGCTGGATGCTTCTCCTGACAGTGAAGTAAGCTTTCCCGTTTTGATGATTTCAGGAGACGAGATCAGGACCGGCAGCCCTGTGATTGAGGGCGCCAGTGTAACCGGCAAGGTGGTCCGCCATGGCCGCGGTCAGAAAATCATTGTCTACAAGTTCAAGGCCAAGAAAAACTACCGCCGCAAGCAGGGTCATCGCCAGCCCTTTACCCAGGTGGAAATTACCGCCATCAACGGCTGAAGTGACGCGTATTCGTCTGCTGGGCAGGCAGGGAGCCTGCCAGGGATTTGAAGTATCCGGACACGCCGGGGCAGGGGATGAGGGAAATGATCTGGTCTGCGCAGCGATTTCCTTTTTGGCCACTACCTGCGTCAACGCGCTGGAAACTGTAGCAGGCACAAAGCCCGGACTTAGCTTGGCGGAGGGTTATCTCAAGGCGGTATTGCCCGCCCCGCCCAATGACAGGGCGATGACCATTCTGAAGACCTTCTCACAAGGCGCCAAGGACCTGGCTCAAACCTATCCCGGTTATGTAACTTTCCTGGATGAAACGATTTGAGTAAACGGAGGAATCCATCATGTTGAAACTGAATTTGCAAATGTTTGCCCACAAAAAGGGAATGGGCTCCACCCGCAACGGCCGCGACAGCGAAAGCAAGCGCCTGGGGCCAAAGCGCGCTGATGGTCAGTACGTTCTGGCAGGCAATATCCTGGTGCGCCAGCGCGGCACAAAAATCCACCCCGGCACGAATGTTGGCCGTGGCAAGGATGATACGCTCTTTGCCCTTAAGGACGGTACCGTGCGTTTTGAGCACTTTGGCAAGCAGCGCACAAAGGTCAGCATTTATCCGGTTGAGGAGGTCGCTGCGGTCTGACACGCCGGCGTCCGTCCAAGCCGACTTTCAATTTATTAAAGCTTTGTAACGATTTTGTGAAAAGGGTACCATGGTGCCCTTTTTTGTTGTATACTTTATGAAGAAGTAAAGAAGAAAGAAGAAAGGAAGAAGGCCCGGTGAAACAGCTAAGCATCAGCATCGAGACCTTTTTCTGGAACCTTGTAAACCGGATCCAGATTAAAGATCTGGTTGATATCCTGATTATTGCCTTTTTGATGTACCGTATTTTCCGCCTGACGCATCAAACCCGCGCCGGGCAGGTCTTCAAGGGCTATCTGCTGTTGATATTGATTAGCTGGTTTTCCGGCTATCTGGGCTTCCAGGCGCTCAACTGGCTGGTTGGCAGCATTCTCAACAACGGTGCGATTGTATTGTTGATTTTATTCCAGCCGGAATTGCGCCGCGCGCTGGAGCAGATCGGGCGCGGCGCCAATGTCACTCACCTGACTGAAAACAAGGACGAGGCGGACCGCATCGTTTTTGAGGTTAGCCAGACGCTGCTTGGGCTTTCGCGCAGGCGTGTGGGCGCCTTGATTGTATTTGAGCAAAAATCCGGCCTGCAGGATTTTATTGATACCGGCACCTTGCTGGAATCAAGGATATCCGGCCCTCTGATTGCCAACATTTTTGAACCGAACACACCCCTGCATGACGGCGCGGTCATTATCCGTGATGAGCGCATTGTGGCAGCGGGCTGTGTCCTGTCATTGAGCGAGAACAGTTCTTTGGGACGGGAATTGGGGACACGCCATCGTGCAGGGCTGGGCGTAACCGAGGCCACGGACGCGATTGTGCTGATTGTTTCTGAGGAAACCGGCATCATTTCCATGGCTCAGTTTGGCAGGCTGACCCGTCATTTGGACGCGGACAGCCTCAACCGAATTCTCTCGGGGATGTACAAGCACGAGAAGATCACCCTGAAAAAAGTATTTAACAGCCTGAAAAAATATCTCAGGAGAAAGGCGGTGACACGGGATGAGCAATGAAGCCCGCTCAGACAGCAAGCAGTCAATTTTCCGGGTTTTGTGTCAGCGCCTCTGGGGTGTGATGTGGCGCAACTGGAAATTAAAGCTGTTTTCCTTTCTGTTTGCGGTTGTTATCTGGGGTGCGCTGATTTCCGAGGATGCGAGCCTGACGCGAGCGAAAACCTTTACTGATGTGCCTGTCTCAGTCACGGGGGTAGAAGCTCTTCAGCACAATGGCCTGGTGGTTGTGTCCGGCCTGGAGGAGCTGCAGCCCATCCGCATGCGCGCGGCGGTGCCTCAAAAGATGTATGACACAGCAGTGCCCTCAATGTATTCAGTGCGTGTGGATGTCAGCCGGATTAACAGCGTGGGGGAGCAGACCATTCCTATCCAGACCAGCAGCACCTTCTCCCACGGCGCTGTGGAGTGGCTCTCCGCCAACGAGGTCACAGTGGTCGTGGATGAATACATTACCAGGCGGCGTATACCGGTGCGCCTGTCTGCCACAGGTCAGTTGCCAGAGGGCGTTTATTCAGCGGGTGTCAGCGCAGACCCGGCCCATGTCGTGATTTCGGGGCCGCGGTCGTTGGTGGAAAAGGTGTCCTATGTAAGCGCTTCCTATAACCAGGCAGTCATCAGCCAAACCTACGGGGTGCAATACAGCGCCGCACCCTTCCGGCTGATGAGCATTGACGGGACGGAGATTGCCAACAAGCTGATCAGCGTGACGAGTGAAAACGTGCTGCTGGACACCCTGCTCGTCGAGCGCACTGTTTATCCGATGAAGGAGGTCCCTGTCAACCTGACGGGCATCACCAAAGGACGCGTCTTGGATGGTTATGAGATCACCGGCATCACCTCAGATCCGGAAGTCATTGCCCTGGCCGGCAACGAGACGGACATTGCCGGAATCAACATGCTGGACTTAAACGCCACCATTGATGTAACCGGCCTGAGCGAAACAGTGATCCGTGCGCTGCGGGTGGAGAAACCGGCTGGCGCAGTCTACCTGGGAGAGAATGCGGTATATGTCACAGTGAGCATCCATCCCATCCCCGGCACGCAGGGCGAATGAAATGAACCTGATCGCAGACCGCTTGTTCGCATTGATGCTGGGCTGGACCAAAGCCTTGTTCAATGGCTTATGGAATGTGCTCACCAATGATACCGGCAGTTTTGCCGGAGTTTTGCAGCGCCTTTGGCTGCCGCTTATTGTCTTGATTTTAGCCTTCGGCACACTGGTGGATTATGTGATTTGGCTGGTGCGCTGGCGCCCCTACTATGTCTGGGGCGCCTGGCTGCGCAAGCGCATGGCGCGCAGGAGGCTTAATCGCACCCGGAACTATATGGAGGATTTGGATCACTCCCCCCTGGATTTGCCGGAGTACCAGGACAATGATGCTGATGGTCAGCCGGTTTTTGATGAGCCGGTGTATTTTGATTTCCAGGCGTTCAGCCAGCCTGTGCAAAAGGAACAAGCGGCCGCATCATTTAATGAAGCAGATCCGCCACCTCAGTTTGTCCCAGTGCTGCCCTGGGAAACCGTGCAACAGGTGCCTGTTCTGCCGGAGGAGCATTTGTTTCAGCCCGTGACGGAACAGGAAGCAACAGATCCCTGGGTGCAGGACAGCCCTGCGACAACCTGGCAGCAAGACCTTTCTGTGCCGGAGAGAAATGAAGATAGGCGGGCGCAGCCTCCGATGCCGACATATGCCGTGCCCCAGGGGAACGGCGCGCCCCGACGGCGGCGACGGGTGGAGAGCAAGCATCAGCGCAGCGGCAGGGTGCTGCAGTCCCTGGTAAATACGTTTTTCGTGTCGGATGAGGACCATGAGCCGGTTGATTCTCTACAGCCGCCCGTCACCCAGGAGGAGGCTTTTCACAAGCCGTATTATCCGCAAAACTATGTGTACCGCGAGCAGCGCAATCCGACGGTGATGCAGGATGATCAGCCGGAATGAGCCTGCATGAGCTGTCCTTTCCTGAAGGTTTTATCAAGTCCGTCTCTTCATTGCTGAAGGATGGGCTTGATGCCTTTCTGGAAAGCTTCTCACAGGCCCCCCGCCGTGCGCTGCGTTATTCCGCACGGCGCGAATTGGGCTTTATCAATGCCTGCACGCGGCCCGTTCCCTGGGCGCGGGATGCCTGGTATATTGATCAGGACATGCAACCCGGGGCTCACCCCCTGCACTGGGCCGGCGCATATTACATTCAGGAACCCAGCGCCATGGCTGCGGTGTCAGCCCTTCATCCTTCTCCGGGGGACAGGGTGCTGGATTTGTGCGCAGCCCCGGGCGGAAAGGCTTGTCAGCTTGCAGATGAATTGGCCGGAGAGGGTATCCTGGTGGCCAATGACCCGGTGTTTTCCCGCGCCGTTGAACTGTCCCGCAATATTGAACGCATGGGCATCCGAAACGCTCTGGTCACCGCCAACCAACCGGAGCAGCTTGCAGAAAAATTCCCCTGTTATTTTGACAAAATATTGGTGGATGCGCCTTGCTCCGGCGAAGGCATGTTCCGAAAGGACCCGCTGGCCCGCTCCCAGTGGACGCCGGCGCTGCCCGCGTTTTGCGCTGAACGCCAGGGGAGAATATTGGACAGCGCAGCCATGATGCTGCGCCCGGGCGGCAAGATGGTGTACAGCACCTGTACCTTTAACCTTGTGGAAAATGAAAACGTCATTGAAGGTTTTTTGATGCGGCGCCCGGAGTTTTGTCTGTTGCCTTTCGTGCTTGATGGACTGCCTGGTGCAGCAGGAGGCATGCTGCGCATATGGCCGCACCAGGCAGCCGGGGAGGGGCATTTCGTTGCGCTGCTGGAACGGCGCGGAGAAGGGGAAGGTTGTGAATCCGCGGCGGTGAAGCCTTTCACGGAAACTCAAAAGCAGGCTGACTTATGCCGCGCGGTTAACGATGCCCTGCCCGATTGGTCGGCCCAGGCGCTGTATGCCAGCGCCGTGCATGCTTCCAAAGCTGTGATGTTGCCTCCGGACTGTCCGGATGTACAGGGGCTTCAGGTGCTGCGGCTGGGTTTGCACATGGGGAGCCTGCAGGGTAAAACGCCGCGTCCGGACCACGCCCTGGCGCTGGCGGCACAGCCCAGAATCTGCGTGTCCGTGGATGAGCCTGAAGCGCAAGCCTATCGCAAGGGGCAGCCGCTGGATGTGCGTGCCGGCGTGTCCGGTTGGGCTGCGCCTTGTATATCAGGCTGGCCGCTGGGCTGGGGCAAGGCTTCCGATGGTAGCCTGAAAAACCATTATCCCAAGGGATTGCGTGTTTACAGCTGATAAAATCTGCTTTCCGGCTGTCCGTTATTGTCCTTGAGCAGCATGGCATATTCGCCTTTGCTCAGCGCGCCCGGATTGACGCACAGCACACCATTCTTGATGGCAGTGCCCTGCTGGTGGCTGTGTCCAAACACAGCGACCTGCGCGCCTCTCTCAAGGGCATCGGATGCCAGCAGGGAAAGCCCGTGTTTCACACGGTGCAGGTGCCCGTGGGTCAGATACACTTGTTGTGACCCGAAGTTGAGAAGCAGCTCTTTCTCCATGGAGCTGCCCAGGTCACAGTTTCCCCGCACCGCGTGCACAGGACAGCCAGCCTGGAGGAAAGCCAGATCCCCGATGCCGTCTCCGGCAAAGAGGATGGCGTCAACGGGGCCTTCTCTCTGTGCGCGTGACATCATGGTCAACAGATGGTGAACGCTGCCATGGGAATCAGAAAACAGCAGCAGCCTCATCCCAGCGCTTCCAGCAGTTTGGCCATCGCACGCGCGCGGTGGCTGACGGCGTTTTTTTCCGGCTCATTCATTTCTGCAAAGGTTTTTCCGGTGGAGGTTTCAAACAAGGGATCATAGCCGAAGCCGCCCTGCCCGCGAGGCGTGTGGGTAATGACGCCTTCGCAGGCGCCCGTGTAGGTGCTGGTTTTACTGCCGGGCGCAGCTAAAGCCAGCACACTGACAAAGCGCGCCGAGCGATTTTTTTGATGCATCATGTTATGGAGCAAGAGCGCATTGTTGGTTGCGTCATCCCCGTGCTCTCCGGCATAGCGTGCGCTGTTGACGCCAGGCGCGCCGCCCAGAGCGTCCACCTCCAGCCCTGAATCGTCCGCCAGACTCAGGCATCCGGTGGCGGCGCAGACCGCTTCTGCCTTGAGAATGGCGTTTTGCTCAAAGGTGCTGCCGGTCTCTTTAATCTCATTCACAAAACCGGCTTCGCGCATGCCGATGACTTTATAGCGCCCGGAGAGCATTTGCTGCAACTCAGCGATTTTATGGGCATTGGCGCTGGCGACCACCATGGTTTGCATGGGCAGCATATTTTCTGCCTGCCCGCCAAGCGCGGCGCGCTGGACAGCCAGCAATTCACGGATGCCGCCGCGGGCCAGCTCCAGCAGCTGCGCCAGGGCGCTTGCCGGAAAGGCAGCGCCTTCTCCGGTGCCCTGCACCTCAATCAAGCCCATTTGCTCATTCATCACAAAATTCATGTCAGCAAGCGCCTGACTGTCCTCCTCATAGCACAGATCCAGCAGCGCCTGATCCCCCACCAGCCCGCAGCTGACAGCCGCCACCTGGCTCTTGATGGGGGATAGCGCAAGCTGTCCTGCCTGCATCATCTTGTCTATCGCCAGGCACAAAGCTACAAACCCGCCTGTGATTGCTGTGGTGCGGGTGCCGCCGTCCGCCTCCAGCACGTCACAGTCAATGGTGACGGTGTATTCGCCCAGCAGGTTCAGATCGATTGCCTGACGCAGGCTTCGGCCGATCAGGCGGCTGATCTCAACCCCGCGCCCGTCCCGTTTCAGGCCATCACGGCTTTTGCGCTGTCCGGTAGAAGCGGGCAACATCGCGTATTCTGCAGTCAGCCATCCCTGATTTTTACCACGCAGGAAGGGCGGTACGCCTTCCTCCACGCTTGCTGTGCAGATCACACGGGTCTTGCCCATGGTAATCAGGCAGCTGCCCAGCGCTGTGGACATAAAGCCCGGCTGGATGGTACATTTGCGCAATTGGTTGTTGCTGCGGGCATCGGTGCGTTTCATTAAATACTGCTCCTTCACGGTATAAAACGCCCGGAATTGTCCGGGCGCTGGGTGTAGTCTTCATAGGCAGCAAACTCAGGTCAACAATTCGCCTTCGTTTTCTACCGTGATTTCTTCCACATTGCGGATCGCCCAGCGGGCTACAATCATTTCGGTATTCTGATGGCCAATGGTTAAAATGACGGAGTCATCACGCAGGCCCTTGATGGTTCCATAGATACCGCCGATGGTGACAATGCGGTCACCCGCCTTGAGATTGGCTAGCATTTCCTTGATTTTCTTGTCCTTCTTGCGCTGCGGACGGATCATCAGGAAATAGAATACGCCGATAATCAGAACCATGGGCAGGAACATGGAGATCAGGCTGGCGGGGCTGGAGGGATCTGCGGTCGCCGCACCGGCATCAGCTGCGGGGGCAGCCGCTTCGGCAAGGGCAGAAGGAATCTTGAACAACCAGTCGAACATTGCGTGTACATCCTTTCCAAAATCTGTGTAACACGCTTAGTATACCAAGTCACCGCTTCCGGTGCAAGCCCATGACCAAGTTTACAGACAAAGATTTGAACACAAAAAGTCGAAACTTTTTCATTTATCGCTTGACAACGTTCGGAATCTGTGGTATTGTGCGCGAAACGGACCGGAAACTTTCCGGATGGAGGACAACCATGAGGCGGATGAAAAGGTAAATTCACAGCTCCCAAGGGGGCTGTTTTTTTTAGAGTCGAAACCACAAGAAAAGGAGAGGTACCCATGAGCAAAAAGAACAACCAGATCTCCTATCTACCGGACGAGCGCCCCACCATCGGCAAACTGCTGTTGTATGCGCTGCAGCAGGTGATTGTCATGTTTCCGGCCACTGTCATCGTCGCATTAATCACGGGTTTCCAGGTATCCACCACAGTCTTTGCCTCCGGCTTGGCTACCGTGTGCTTTACCTTTATCACCGGCGGTAAAATCCCCATGTACTATGGCTCCTCCTTTGCCTATTTGACCGCTATCGCGAGCATGGTCGCGGCAGAGGGCACGGAGGTGCAGAAAGCCATTTTTGAGGCTACGAACATTCTGCCGCCGGAATTGATCAGCAAGGCGCAATTTGGCATTATTTTCTCCGGATTGATCAGCATCCTTGCCGGCTTCCTGGTCAAGTGGGGTGGCAAGAAGAAGGTCGAGAAGATCCTGCCTGCCCAGGTGACCGGCCCGATCGCGATGATCATTGGCCTGACCCTGGCCGGCAACGCCATCTCCGATGCAGCGCCCGCTGCGGTCGCTGCCAACGGTCTTCGCAGCGCAGGGGAAGCGCTGGTGAACCAACTGGGCAGTGTGGTCGACCCAGCACTGGCTGGCGAAACCATCAATGCCGCATTGGCATCGCTTGGGGATTCAGTCAGCGAAGCCATGGCTGTGATGCCCCAGGCCGGGGTGCTCAATTCCAACTGGGTCTGGGTAGTGTCGCTGAGCACGCTGCTGGCCACGGTGCTTTTCTCCCGCTACCTCAAGGGTTTTCTGGGGCAGCTGCCCCTGTTGCTGGGCGCGGCTGTTGGCTGCGCAGTTGCCGGGCTGATCTACCTGTTTGGCGGTCCGGACATGAACATGTTCCGCACCATCCCGGCAGAGGCCCTCAGCGCTTCTGTCTGGAAGCTGGGGGATGGAAGCATCTTTGCGCTGCCGGCCTTTACCCTGCCCAAGGTTTCCTGGGCGGCGGTCCTGGCCATCATGCCCATTGCCATCGCGACCATCCCTGAATCCACGGCACACATCTATCAGCTGGACATCTATGTGAACAATGAGGCCCAAAAGCGCGGAAAGCATTATGACATCGCGTCCCTCCTCGACCGCAACCTGATTGGCGACGGCCTCTGCGACATGATTTCAGGCGCTGTGGGCGGCCCGGCGGGTACCAATTACGGCGAAAACATCTCGACCATGGCCATCACCAAGGTATTCTCCGTACCCGTCATGCTGGTAGCAGGTGTGTTAGCCATGATCATTTCCTGCTTTACCCCCTTTATCCAAGTGATTTTCGGTATTCCGCAGGCAGTGATCGGCGGGCTGGAGATCTATCTCTTCGGTGCGATCGCAGCCCAGGGCATTGCCATCCTGATTGAAAAGGGCGTCAGCATGTTCGATGCCAAGAACATCGCGGTGATTGCGGTGATCGTAACCTTTGGCCTGGGTGTCAATTACTTCTTTAACGGCAACATCGACTTCTTTGGCATCAATGTACCGGCTGTCGCGGGCGCGGCCATTTTGGGCATTGTGCTCAATTTCATTCTCAGCATCGGCGACAACAAAAAGTCCAAGGTTGTTCAGGCCTGACCCTGACGGGGGCTGCCGAAGCGGTTTTCCGGCATTGAACCTGCTCTGCATGCAAACTATCCTGTTACGAACTGGGGATGTAGTCAGGATCATCCGCGCGAATGATGTGATTTACATGCCTGCCTCACCAAGGGAATGTCTTGTTGACAGTCATTGACAGTTGTGAGACAGTCCCTTTGACAGCTGTGAGTTGACAGCTGTGAGCCGGCTTTACAATCCTCTCCTGAGATTGTATCATTACTAAGTTATTATGGAACGTCTGCAGGAGGAGCAATGGTACAGGAGCCCTGGCAAAACCAAGAAGATCATCAGCCTGAGCAGCCGCAAGCGCAGCAGCCCTGGTCTGATCCCCGCGCGCCAGGGCCTTTGCCGGAGCCGGATGCTTTTTTTACACCTGCGCATCCGCACCAGGCACGGCCTGCTCAGCTCCCGGTCTATCACGCGCCGCCGCCTTATCAGGGGGGATTGAATCCCTATCTGCCGCCGCAGGAACCTCAGCCCGGCGACCAGCCGCCGGATGACAGGATGATATACCGCGCACCGCCCAGGCAGCGCAATGTGCTGACCTGGATGTATCTGGGGCTGGCAGCGCTGGTGATTGTGCTTGCTGTGATTGCTGCCAGCCAGTTCCTGGGCGGCAAGGAACAAAAGACTGCCATTGTCACGATATCCGAGCATGGCTCCACCTTTTCCGGGCAAATGATGATTGTGCGCAACGAATCAGTCTTTCAGCAGGAAAATGTTTCTGATATTCGCTACTTGACTGAGGAAGGCGTGGCGGTCAGCCGCGGCGATCCGGTGTGTGTGGTATATTCCACAGGCTTTTCTCCCCGGGAGCTTGAGCGGCTGCAGACTTATCGTGAGCAAATCAAGGACTATCACAAGGTGTTGCTGGATGCCTCCACTACTCCGGATGCGCAGCTGGCCAGGCTGGAAACCATGGTCATGCAGCGCGCGCAGGAAACCCAGGCTCTGGTGCGCGGTGCGAGTGGCAATCTGCTCAACCAGGAGCAGCTGCTCAAACAGGCGATCAGCGAACGGCACAGCTATCTCAAACAAAAATATATTGATGACACCAAGCTGACCCGTCTGTATGACAACGAGAACAGCCAGCTGCAGCGCATAGAAACCTGGACCAAGCAATTTGCGGCAACGGACAATGGCATTGTCAGCTTTTATACCGATGGCTTTGAAGGCGCGCTGAACTCCGCCAATTATCAGGATTACAGCCCTCAGGCAATCCGTTCCATGCTGGCCGGCCAGGTGCCTTCATCAGTGGTCCGGCCTAAGAATGCCATCGATATCTTCCGCTTGGTACGCCAATATGACTGGGGCGCCCTGATGCTGGCTGATGACCTGAGCTGGAACCCGGTGGTGGGGGACAAGTACAGGATGTTGATAGAAAGCTTTGAAAGCACCACGGTGAGTGTCACGGTAGAGTCTGTCACCCGGGCCGGTGGCGAGATGCTGGTGAGACTAAAGGCGGATTCGGCGATTGAACCGATCTTGTACACACGCTCCGCGCGCGTACAGCTATCAAAATCGGTCATCACTTACGCAGTGCCTGCATCTGCAATCATCAATCAGGACGGATTGATCGGTGTGGTGGTGCAATATAAGGAAGGACCTTACCTGGTGCCGGTTGAGATTGTCAGTCAGGATGCAACCCAGGCCCATGTGGTGCCGGTGCATGCCGGCCACTTGTATGAGGGACTTACTGTCCGCTTGTTTTAAGATGTTTTGCAGCTTGCAGCATTTATGCTATAATAACTGAAATTAATTGATGTCGCCAAGCCGGCTAGGAGGAATCATGAATGTAAGAGGTCTTACAGGCAGGGTGTCAGAGCGCATTAAAGCGGTATTCAGCAAGAACAACCGGTTCTTTTATGGCGCGCCGGACCAGCATGATAATCCTCAGCAGGCACCTGTTCAGGGGGTATACCCCCAGGACTACGCCAATCAACCCGCCTATCAGCAGCAGGCGTATCAACAGCCTCAACAACAGGCTTACCAGCAGCCGGCTTATCAGCAGTTTGCATACCAGCGGGCTCCCTATCAGCAGCCCGCTCCCTACCAGGACTATGCCCAACAGCCTGTGTCCCAGCAATGGCAATCGCCGGCTTACCACGACCCGGAGGCCGCCTACGCTGTTCAGCCTATTTCGCCCCGGCATGCTCAACTGCAAATGCCCCAGCCCCAGGAGCAGCCTGGGCGCAACCGGCGCGCCGCCCAGCACAATCAAAACCCGCAAAGCGGCGACAATCTTGTGCAGTTCCCGGGCGCGCAGCAAACGGAGCCCGAGACCGCGCGAATGGACGCTTATGTGGTCAACATAACCAATGTCACCGGCTGCCGCCAGGCCATGACCTGCTTGCGCAAGGGGCAGTGCACCCTGGTGGTGATGGATCAGCTGATTGACAAGGCGGAAGTGCGCCGTTATGTAGACATGCTCAGCGGCGCCTGCTTTGCATTGGGAGGCACCATGACCAGGCTTTCCCAGAAGGTTGGTTTTTATATTCTGGCTCCAAGCGGCATGATGGTGTACACTGACCCGATCACTGCCAGCGCCAACGCGCCTGCGCGCCCGCCCCAGCAAGCTTTTTTACAGGGGCAGCCCTATCAGCAGCCCATGTATCAGCAAATGACACCGCCCGCGTATTCCGCGCAGCAGTCATCCTATGCGCCGCCTCAACAAGCGCCTGGTTATCAGCCTCCGCCTGCCGCTGCCAATCCATATGTTCCGCCGATGTATGCCGCCCAGCCTGAATATCAGCAGGAAGCGCATCATCACCGGCGCTACGCACAATAACTGCTCTGCGAAGGGAGAAACAACATGGCCATCACAGTTACAATGATTGAGGAAAAGGAATTTAAAACCAAGGTCCGGGGTTATGACCCGCTTGAGGTGGACGAGTTCCTGGATGCTATTTGCGATGAGATGGAAAGCATGAACCAGACCATCCAGCAGCTGCGCGAACAGCTAAAGCAACAGCAGCAGTCTCCCGCGCCCTATATGCCTGCGGTGGCGGCTCCTGCCCCTGCCCCGCTTGCCCCGCTTACCGCCGCAGTCGCCGAGCCCGTCGTTCCCAGTGACCTGAAGAGCGCCAAGCTGCTGCTTGAGAAAACGCAAAAGGCCTGTGACGAGGTGATCGCCAAAGCCAATGAACGCGCTGATGAGATCATCCAGGCTGCCCAGGATATTGTGCCGGATCCCGAGCTGGAGAGTCTGGAAGCGCGCAAGAACGAGCTGAAGCTTGAGATTGAGGCGCTGGAGAAGGATGCTCAAAAGTTTAAGCAGCGTTTCCAGTCCATGCTCAGGGATCAGATCGACATTCTGGACTCGGAGCTCTCCTAAGATGCGTCTGGGCGCTTTGGAGGCTGGCGGCACCAAAATGGTGCTTGGTGTGTTTGACGAGACGCTTACACAACAGTCGTATGCCGCCCTGCCCACGCTGATACCGGAGCAAACCATCCCTGCGGTGCTTGAATTTTTTGAGCAAAACAGGGTGGATGCTCTGGGCATTGCGTCCTTTGGGCCGGTGAACCTTCGCACCTGCTCAGACAGTTACGGCACCATCCTCAACACTCCCAAGCTGGCTTGGCAGCGTTATCCCTTGCTGGAAGAACTGAAGGGTGCTCTGGGCGTTCCCTGCGCTATAGACACCGATGTCAACGCGGCGGCGCTGGCGGAATGCACCCATGGCGCCGCCAAAGGTTTGCTCAACTGTCTGTATCTGACCATTGGCACCGGCATCGGCGGCGGTTTGTTTTGCGAAGGGCAGCTTGTTCATGGCCTGATGCACCCGGAGTGGGGGCATATGCTGATTGCCCGCCATGAGAATGATCCCATGCTGAATGGCGTGTGTCCCTATCACCCCAATTGTGCGGAAGGTTTTGCCTCCGGGCCCTCCATACAAACCCGTTGGGGTATCCCGGCAAAGGATTTACCCCCTGATCACCGTGGATGGGAGCTTGAAGCCTTCTATCTTGGTCAGCTGTGTGTCAACGCATTGATGACGGTTTCGCCGGAGGTTATTATTCTGGGTGGCGGAGTCATGCATCAGGAAAGCTTGTTGCCGATGGTGCGTCAAACTGTGCCGAAGCTGGTCAATGGCTATATTGACGCGGAGCAATTGCCCTCAATGGAAGAGTTTATCAAAGCCCCTGCGCTGTGGCCGGACAGCGGCCTGGTGGGTGCCGCCTTGCTGGCTAAAAAGCTGGTTTGACCGCACACAACTGAAACTGATTCCAATCTTTATTGCATCGTCGCGCCGGGCCTTTTGTCGCCCTGCTGTGTCAGTCAACCTCAACGTAGCTCAGGCTACGCCATCGGTTTCCTTCCTTGCAGGCCAACAAAATCCCTCGCCGCTTTGGATGCAATAAAGCTTTACATCAGTATGATAATTCTACACAAGACAGATATCAACCGCCGCAGGCATCGTCCGCGGCGGTTGATATGATATTGCTGGATACGCGGTACAGGTGCTTTATTGCGCTTTGCGCAGGCTGAGGGTGGCCGGCAGGCCATTGATGTCCCAGGATTGGGTGTAGGCATCTTCAGGCCCCTGGCCGGGACTAAAGGAATGCGCCAGCACGACGGAGCAGATAAGCTCATGATGCTTTTCCAATGCCTGGTTCAAGGCATCCTGCGCGGTATAGTATACATTGATGCGGTCGGTTACCTCCAGCCCGGCTTCCCTGCGCATGGTTTGCAGCTTGCTGATGACCTCGCGCGCATAACCTTCATCAATCAGTTCCCGGGTCAACTCTGTCAGGATGCCCACGGTGACACCGTAGCTTTCCTGTGCGACAAGGCCAGGTTTTTGAACGGTCTCCACCAGAACATCCTCTTGAGCAAGCAGGATTTCCTGGCCGTCCAATTCCATCCGGAGAGGTTCTCCGCGCCGGAACGCTTCCATGGCCCGGTGACCGTCCGCTGCACCCAACAGCTGGCTGACTTTGCCCAGGTTTTTACCAAAACGCGGCCCCAGCGTGCGCAGCTGCGGCTTGAGGCGGTAGCCGGTAAACGCGTCCGCATTGTCAGTGAAGACGATCTCCTTGACATTGAGCTCATCCTTCACAAGCTCCCTGTAGTCCTTATCCAGGTCCGCGCCCATGACGATCAATCGGCTCAGGGGCTGACGCACCTTGATGTTTGCCAGGTTGCGGCAGGCACGGCCCAACTGAACAACCTGCATCAACTGACCCATCTGCTGCTCAATCTCCGGGTTGATGAAGGCTTCATCTGCTTCCGGGAAAGAACACAAATGGACTGATTCGGGCGCATCGGCATCAACGCTGCGCACCATGTTTTGATAGATGGATTCCGCCATGAAAGGCGTGAAGGGCGCGGTCAGCCTGGCGATGGCTTCCAGCACCGTGTACAGGGTGATGAAAGCTGCCTGCTTGTCCGCTTCCATTCCCTTGCCCCAGTAGCGGGAGCGGCCGCGGCGGATGTACCAATTGGACAGGTCGTCTACCAGCTCGCTGATGGCGCCGGCGCTCTCCGGCACGCGGTATGCGGACAGGTTTTCATCCACTGTCTTGATGGTGGAATGGAGACGGCTGAGAATCCAGCGGTCCATCAGGGTAAGCTGCTGCGGGTTGAGCGGGTGGTCCGCCGGCACAAAGCTGTCGATCTGCGCATAAAGGATATAGAAGGCATAGGCGTTCCACAGCGTGCTCATATAGCGGCGCTGTGCCTCGCTGACCGCTTCGTCATAAAACCTGCTGGGCAGCCAGGGCGCACCGGCTGTGTAAAAATACCAGCGCACCGCATCCGCGCCAAACTTGTTGATTACAGTCATCGGATCGACCACATTGCCCAGGTGTTTGGACATTTTCTGGCCATTCTTGTCCTGTACATGACCAAGAACCAGGCAGTTTTTATAGGAGGACTGTCCGAACACCAGCGTGCTGATGGCCAGCAGGGAGTAGAACCACCCGCGCGTTTGATCCACGGCTTCAGAGATGAAATCCGCCGGGAAATGCTGATGGAACTCTTCCTCATGCTCAAAGGGATAATGCCATTGCGCGAAGGGCATGGAGCCTGAATCATACCAACAATCGATGACTTCCTTGGTTCGGTGCATGTCTTTACCGCATTCCGGACAGCGCAGGACTACCCGGTCGATATAGGGGCGGTGCAGCTCCTTGAGATCATCCAGCGGGGCAACGCTCATGGCTGCCAGCTCCGCCTTGCTGCCGATGACCTGCATGTGGCCTTCCTCACACAGCCAAACAGGAAGCGGCGTACCCCAATAGCGCTCGCGGGAGAGCGCCCAGTCCAGCACATTCTCGACAAAGTTACCCATCCGGCCATTTTTGATGTTCTCCGGATACCAGTTGATGGAGCGGTTGTTGCGCACCAGCTCATCCCGAATCTGGGTCATGCGGATAAACCAGGTGGCGCGTGCATAATACATCAGGGGCGTATCGCAGCGCCAGCAATGGGGATAGTTATGCGTATACATTGCCTTGCGCTGAAGCAGTCCGCGGCTGGTCAAATCCTCTAAAATCAGCGGATCCGCATCCTTGATGAAGATGTCTTCCCAGAGCGTTCCCTTGACAAACCTTCCCTGGGTATTGACCAGCTGGACAAAAGGCAGATCATGCTCCCGTCCGATGCGGGCGTCATCCTCGCCAAAGGCAGGGGCAGTGTGTACGATACCGGTACCATCGCTTAATGAAACATAAGGATCCGCAACCACATAAAAAGCTTTCTCCTTCATGTCCCGAACCGGCCAGAGCGGCTCGTAAGCCATTCCCAGCAAATGCTTGCCCTGAAAGGTTTCCAGCATCTCAAGCGCTTCATTCTCCTCCCCGGAAAACAAGCTGGGTACAAGCGCACTGGCCATGATGAGCGTGTCGCCCTTGTGCTTGAAGCGGCAATAGTCCTCTTTCTCATTGACGCACAAGGCGACATTGGAGGGCAGGGTCCAGGGAGTGGTGGTCCAGGCAAGAAGGTAGGTGTTTTCTTCTCCCTTGACCGGGAAACGCACATAGGCGGAGAACTCGGATACTTCCATGTATCCCTGGGCTACCTCATGGCTGGACAAGGCTGTGCCGCAGCGCGGGCAGTAGGGCACCACCTTGTGCCCCTTATACAGCAATCCCTTATCGGCGATTTGCTTCAGGCTCCACCAGACCGACTCAATATAGGTATCATAATAGGTGACATAGGCCTTATCCATGTCTACCCAGAATGCCACGCGTTGGGACATTTCCTCCCAGTCCTTGAGGTATTTCCAGACGGATTCTTTGCACTGCCGGATGAAGGGTTCAATGCCATAGGCTTCAATTTGGTCCTTGCCGTCGATGCCCAGTTTCTTTTCTACTTCAAGCTCCACCGGCAGGCCATGGGTGTCCCAGCCGCCAATGCGGAAGACTTCCCTGCCCTTCATGTGGTGATAACGGGGGAAGAGATCCTTCATGGCGCGCGTGATGACATGTCCAATGTGCGGCTTGCCGTTGGCCGTGGGAGGGCCTTCATAAAAGGTATAGCGTTCCTTACCTTTGTTTTGCGCAAAGCTCTTGTGCATGATGTTGTGATCAGCCCAAAAACGGGATATTTCCCGTTCCCTGCTGACAAAGTCCATGTCGCTGACTACTTTTTTGTACATCCTCATCCTCCATAAAAAAACCGCCCCAATGGGACGGAATCTCCGCGTTACCACCCAGATTGGCGCAGTGCGCCCGCTCGATGCCCGATAACGGCGGCAAGCCGTGAGGGATTAGCTCATGCTCCGGAGTGATCTGTTGCCGCGTCCGCCACCGGGCTTGCACCATCTCCGGCTCGCTTGGGAGGATGAAGCTGCAACCGTCTCCTTCATCGCTCCATTATTATATCGCAAGAAAGCAATTTGTAAAGGTGCGTGTAAAATGTGCCCTGCACGTGTTAAAATGCGTGTTAGAATAAAGTTTTATAGCATTGCATCGACATCAGGGAAATCATATTTAATGTTGATACTTTTCGAGTTTGTTGTATACTAAAACCCTGTGTTGCAGTAAAAACCTAAAGGAGAGGAAATGAAAGCGATCGTCAATGGCATCTTTTTGATGGATGGTGTGGAGATCAGCCGGGGCGCGTTGCTGTTTGACCAAACCATCGCCGGTCATGTCCCTGTGAAGGACATTTCGGCAGGTTGTGAGATCATCGACGCGCACGGAGCCTATGTGTCGCCGGGCTTGATCGACCTGCACATTCATGGCTACCATGGCGAGGATGCCTCCGATGGATCCCCTGAGGGATTGAAGGTCATCGCCAAAGGGCTGTTGGAGAATGGTGTGACTGCCTTCTTGCCCACCACCATGACTGTGAGCTGGGAGGAGATAGAAGCCGCTTTTGATGTGATCCGGGTCCTGCGTGGGGAAAGCCAGGAGCCAGGCTTTGACGGGGCGCAAATCCTGGGTGCGCATGCGGAAGGGCCTTTTATCAATCCCAGGCGGAAAGGCGCCCAGGCTGAGGAATCTATTTTGCCTCCGGATGCCGGGCGCATACTCAAGCACAAGGATATCGTCTCCATCCTGACCATGGCTCCTGAAATGCCCGGTGGGCTGGAGATGATCAGCCAGGTTACGAGCCAGTCTGACATCGTGGTCTCCATCGGCCACACGGAGGCTGACTTTGAACTGGCCAATAAGGCCATTGACGCGGGTGCAAACCACATCACTCATTTGTTTAACGCCATGACCGGCCTGAACCACCGCAAGCCTGGCGTGGTGGGCGCCGCACTGTCGCGCGGGGTGGTGACCGAGCTGATTGCTGACACCTTCCATGTTCATGCCGGTCTGTTCGGCTTGCTGCAAAGCATCAAACAGGACAAGCTCGTTCTGGTGACCGACTGCACCCGTGCCGGCGGCCTGCGCGATGGCGAATATACCCTGGGCGGCCAGCCGATTATTGTCAAAGGCATTGAGTGCCGCCTTGCGGATGGTACGATTGCCGGCAGCGTCCTCAAGTTGAATCATGCGGTGCGCAACCTGCGTGACAAGGCCGGTTTGACCACGGCGCAGGCTGTCGCGCACGCCAGCCAATACCCCGCCGGCGTGATCGGAATGGGGGAGACCAAGGGAAGCCTGCGTGCAGGCATGGACGCTGATATCGTGCTGTTTGATGAGCAGCTGAACACCAAGGCGGCATATATCCGTGGAATCAAAAAATACGAAAGAGAGTAGACGCAACATGAAAAAAATCAAAGCGCCGCTGGATCCGGGCTTTTTCCCGCTTTCCCTGGCATATGAGCAATATCGTGAGCAGGTTGATGCCTGCGCTGATTCTATCCGGTTTGCAGTACGCATCCAGCGCGCGGAGCAGCTGTATTCTTCCTTTTCCATGGATATCCTGCCCCCGGGCAGGAATGATGCAGACACCCTGCACCTGCTCGACCGCCTGGTCAAATCCCTGCTGTGGATCCGGGGAGGCTATCGCATCATTACCTCGGGTTCTATCATGGTGCATGAGCATCTGCTTGCGGCTTACCGGGAAGGTGGCGCGCGCGCATTTGATGCAGATTTTATGAGCACAGTTTATGAACGGCCTTTTGAGGTCTGTTACGAAGCGGACGCTGACAGCCTGGCCGCTTCCATGGAGAGCGCGAATTCTATTGGCAAGCACTTAAACGGCTGCCGGATTGGCTTTGATGCAGGCGGCAGTGACCGCAAGGTCAGCGCGGTCATGGACGGCAAAACCCTGTATTCTGAGGAGGTGGTGTGGCATCCCAAGGTGACAGCGGATCCGGACTACCATTATCAGGGCATCCTCAGCGCCTTTCAAACCGCGGCTGCGCACCTGCCCCGGGTGGACGGTATTGGCGTATCCAGTGCGGGGGTATACATTGACAACAAGGCAATGGTGGCTTCCTTGTTTCTCAAGGTACCTAAGGAGCTCTATCAGAGCAAGGTGAAGAACATCTATATCCGGGCCGCGAAGGAAATCGGTGATATTCCGCTGCTGGTGGCCAATGATGGTGACGTAACCGCGCTGGCCGGCGCGATGAGCCTTGGAGTTGGCCGGGTGTTGGGCATTGCCATGGGCACCAGCCAGGCTGGCGGCTATGTGGATGAGCAAATGCGCATCATGGGCTGGCTCAACGAGCTTGCCTTTGTACCTGTGGATATGAACGAGCATGCCATGGTGGATGAATGGTCCGGCGATATTGGCTGCGGGGTAAAGTACTTCTCACAGGATGCCGTGATCAAGCTGGCGCCGGCAGCGGGCATCGACCTGAGCGCGGCGGATACGCCGGCCGAGAAGCTGAAGATCGTCCAGCGTGAAATGGAAGCCGGCAACCCCAAGGCGGCAGAGATTTATGAGACCATTGGCGTTTATTTCGCCTATGCCATCGCCTGGTACGCCCGTTTTTACGACATCAGCCTGGTGCTGGTCATGGGAAGGGTATCAAGCGGCAGGGGCGGTGATATCTTCATCAAAACAGCCAGGGAAACTCTGAATTCCGCTTTCCCGGAGCTTGCCAAACAGATTACTTTGAGCCTGCCGGATGAAAAAGCGCGCAGGGTCGGGCAGTCCGTCGCGGCGGCCAGCCTGCCTGAAATTTAATTAGCATATCCAACACAACTACATCACAAGGAGGATTGCATGCTGAACTTTGATCTGTATATGCCTGCTCGAATCGTGTTTGGACGCGATACCCAGCACAAAATCGGTGAGCTCATCAAGCCGCACGCCAAAAAAGTGCTGTTGCATTATGGCGGGGGAAGCATCAAACGCACGGGCTTGTATGACCAGGTGGTCAAATCCCTCAGGGACAACGATGTCAGTTTTGTTGAGTTGGGCGGCGTTGTGCCCAATCCACGGCTGTCACTGGTGCATGAGGGCATCGCGCTGTGCAAACAGGAGGAAGTTGAACTGATTTTGGCTGTGGGCGGCGGCAGCACGATTGACTCAGCCAAGGCCATTGCCATGGGTGTGTACTATGACGGTGATGTCTGGGACATCTATGACCAGGGGCTGGATATCAAAAAAGCTTTGCCCGTTGCCATCGTTCTGACCATTCCGGCCGCAGGCAGCGAGTCCAGCGGCGATACCGTCATCTCCAATGAGGAGACCGGACGCAAGTACGGCTATGGCCATCCCCTGCTGCGGCCGCTCATCAGCGTGATGAACCCCGAGCTGTTCTTTACCCTGCCCAAGGACCAGATTGCCAATGGTGTGGCTGACATGATGAGCCACATCTTTGAGCGTTACTTTACCAACACGGCCAATGTGGATTTGACCGACGCGCTGTGCGAAGCCACTTTGCGTGCCATCATTGCCAACGCGCCGCGGTTGATGGAAAATCCTAAGGACTATGACGCCTGGGCGGAAATCGGTTTTGCGGGCACCGTTGCGCACAATGGTTTGCTGGGCATGGGCCGCGCGCAGGACTGGGCCTGCCACGGTATGGAGCATGAGTTGTCCGCCGCCTATGATGTGGCGCATGGGGCCGGGCTGGCGGTGCTGACCCCTGCCTGGATGAAGTATGTCTGGCAGGACAATCCGGACATGTTCGCCCAGTTTGCGGTCAATGCCATGGGAGTAGCCAAGGGCTTGCGTGACAAGGAAGCGCTGGTCCGGGAGGGCATCGCGCGGCTTGTGAGCTTTTACCGCGTTATGGGCCTGCCCCAGACGCTGAGTGAGTTGGGCATTGATGAAAGCCGCCATGAGGAAATGGCACGCAAGTGTACCGGCGACTACTTCGGTCAGGAAGAAAAAATCGGCGGCCTGAAGAAACTGGGTTGGCAGGATGTGCTGAAGATTTATCAAATCGCAAAATAACCCGGTTAAACCGTCACACTTTCAGGCAGCGAGAGCTGCCTGAAAAATGTATAAGTATCTGGCAAGGAGTTATCCGTGAAAGAATTTTCCAGCATGTCCCTGGAGGAGCTGATCCAGGCGCAGGGCCACAACTGTTCCTGCGGGCGCCATCACAAGGCGTGTTTGCGCTGCCTGCGCATTGGTACCGGCGCTGTGGAAGCCCTGCCGGATTTTCTGGCGCAAACCGGCGTCACCCGTCCCTTTATCATTACAGACCCCAATACCCGCGGGGCCGCGTGGCATCTGGTTGAGCCGGTCATGGATACCGCTGGCATTCCCTATAGCGAATATGTTTATACCAGTGCTCATGTGGAGCCGGATGAGCAGGCGCTGGGCAGCCTGGTCATGGCCTTTGACCCGCGTTGTGATGGCATACTGGCCATGGGTTCGGGTGTGCTCAACGACCTGGCCAAGGTATTTGCGCATGCCCTGCGCCTGCCCAGCCTGGTGGTGGCTACCGCGCCGTCCATGGATGGCTATGCCTCTGACAGCGCCGCCATGATTCGTGATCGTATCAAGGTCTCCCTGTATAATGCCTGCCCGCAGGCTATTATCGCCGATACCCGCATCCTGCGCGAGGCGCCCGAGCGCCTGCTGCAGGCCGGCCTGGGGGATATGCTGGCCAAATACCTGTCCATTTGCGAATGGCGCATCTCTCACCTGGTGACCGGGGAATACTACTGCGAGAACATCGCCGGGCTGGTGCGCGCCTCACTTCAAAAGATTGTGGCCAACATCGAAGGCTTCAAGGCCAGGGAAGCGGCGGCGGTGGACAGCGTCACCGAAGGCCTGGTGCTCTCCGGCATTGCCATGGCCTTTGCTGAGATTTCCCGCCCGGCTTCAGGCCTGGAGCACTATTTTTCTCACCTGTGGGAAATGATGGCGCTTGAGCGCGGCCAGCCGGTGGAGCTGCACGGCATCCAGGTGGGCATCGGCACCCTGCTCAGCCTGCGCATCTGGGAGATGCTGCGCGGGACGACGCCCGACCGGCAAACGGCGGAGAACTTCATCAACACCTTTGAAGCGTCTGCCTGGGAAGCGATGGTGCGCCGCATCTTCGGCGGCGCCGCGGAGGCCATCCTCAAGACTGCCAGAGCGGAGGGCCGCAATGACATGGCCGCGCACGCGCGGCGGCTCCAACTCACCCTGGACCACTGGCAGGACATCCTGCGCATTGCGGACGAGGAACTGCCTCCCCTGAAAGACGTTGAAAACATCATGCGCTTCATGGGCTGCCCGACCCGGCCGTCCGAGATTGGCTTTGACGCCAGGGACACCCATGATGCCCTGCTGGGCTCGCGGGAAATCCGCAACAAATACCTGACCAGTTCCCTCCTGTGGGATTTGGGCTTGCTGTATACGCTGCCCTTCCCGCCTCAGGAGATGGCATAATATATGGCATACCGGCAACAGCGCCCGAACCACATAAAAAATGCCCGAACCCAATGCAAAACAAAGAATTCGGGCGGTTTGGTGGAGCATAGCGGATTTGAACCGCTGACCTCTACAATGCGAATGTAGCGCGCTACCAACTGTGCTAATGCCCCGTCTGCGCCGTTTGGCGCGTGTGTAGTATAGCATCAGCCCTACAGAATATCAAGCATGGCATTCCTGTGTTTTTTGCTGTTGTTTATCGTTTATATACAAGGTCTCGCGCCCGGTTTGTCCTGTGGCGGCGTGATCAGGGCCGCCCAGGGGATGGCCACCTGCTCCCCGTCCAGCAGTTTGCCCACGTGGTGCAGCAGTGGGAATTGCGCCAGCTGCCTGCGCGTGTGTATCGCCAGCACCATGCGCTGCGTGATGACAACGGATTCCAGCGTCACCCCCTCCAACTGCCGTAGCGCCTGGTTGATCGTCAGGCCGCGACCGAGCAGCGTGCCCAGCCTGCGTGTCCTGCCGCCAAAGATGGTGACATACAGGTCGCCCGCGCCGTAAGCGATGTTCTCAGGCCCGCCGCCTAACAATTTCAACAAGGCTGTCATTTCGCGCACGCTCTGTCCAAACAGCGCGGCCTGCGGGTTATAGGCTGGTGCGGCGTCCGGCCCATCCTGCCGCTGTACCATGCCAACGGCCAGCGTCACTGCCAGCGCGTAGGCGTTTTTAAGCGCAACGGCGACCTCCACGCCCACCACATCGGTGGACAGGCTGATGTGGTAGTAGTCCGTTGACAGCAGGCTGCGCAGCCTGTGTAGCGTCGCCATGTCGCTGCCGCAAAAAGCCACGGCGCTGTGCCGCCGCTCGGCCAGTTCATAGCTGGTGCACGGTCCGCCGATGGCGTAAAAGCCACCGCGTCCGGACAAGCGCTGATAATATGACGGATAGGTTTCAAGCCTGCCGTCCGCGTGCGCCACCAATCCTTTGGTGACGGACAGCACCGGCACCTCCGGCGGGATCAGCGGCAGCGCCTGCTGCAAAAACCATTCCACGCCGAAGCTGCTCACCCCGCAAATGACCACATCCGCCCCTGCAAGCGCCGAGCGCACCTCTTCAAACTGGTAGAACACAACGCCCTCAGGCAGCGGGCGCTGCATGGTCAAGTGCATTCGCGTTTCACGCGCGTGCGCAATGATGGCGTCATCCAGCGGCGTGCCCACCAGGCGCACCTCATGTCCCTTGTCCCTGGCTGGTATGCTCATGGCCGAACCCATCATGCCTGCGCCAATGATGGCAATGCGCTTCATTTGTACCTCCCATTTGCTGTGCAGTGAAATAATTATGGTTGTCGCGCCAATACATGTCAAGGTTTTCAGATCGGGTGTTCCCTGCCTGAGGAACAGGCATCAGCCCCGCCTGCTGCCGGGCTGTCCGGCGCAGCGGGAAAAAAGAGAAGGGAAAGAGAAGGGTCTAATCCGGGAAGGTCTAATCCGCTGCCTTTTTCATTGACCAGCCGCGGCTGAAGGAGTATACTTGATCTGACAAATGAATCGGCGCGTGTGTTTGCGTGAAAGCGCGGCGGCTTGAGCCGCCACGGGAAGACGGATGAAATTTCCGCGCTAACCCAGTAACCGTGAAGCTGACAAGCGGGCAGAAAGCCACTGCGAAAGCGGGAAGGCGCCTGTACGGATGAAGCCAAGCCGGGAGACCTGGACACATGCTTAGCTCCTGGGTGGGGTGACCGGCTTTGGTCGGGCAGTTCCTGCTGCGGAGCTGCCCGTTTTGGTTCATTTGATCAACTGGAGGAGGTAATCCCATGAAAAAAACATCCCGGATCCTTTCCCTGGCGCTGGCGCTGCTGCTGGCCCTCACGCTGACGGCTGCAACAGCCCTGGCGGCCCAGGCGGAATCAACCATCCTGACCCTCACGGACATGCTGGGCCGTGAATTGTCCTTTACCAAGCCTGTTGAGCGCATTGTTGTCTTGCAGCCTGCCGATGCGGAAATCCTCTACGCGATCGGCGCGGGAGATTTGCTGGTCGGTCGCGGTGAATACGCCAATTACCCGGCGCAGGTGCTGGAACTGCCCTCGGTGCAGTCCGGCTTTGAGACCAACTTCGAGCAGATCGTTGCCCTGGAGCCGGACGTGGTGGTCATGACCATGATGAGCCAGCGCGAGGAAGACAGCAAAAAACTGGAGGACGCCGGCATCACGACTGTGATCAGCAATGCCCAGTCCATTCAGGGCGTGTATGAAGCCATCGCGCTGATGGGCAAGCTGACCGGTAAAACAGAGGAAGCGGCAGCCTTGGTCGACTCCATGCGCGCGTCCTTTGATGAAATCCGCCAAAAGGCACAGGGTAAAGCCGGAGGCAGCATTTACTTTGAGGTTTCTCCCCTGGCGTATGGTCTGTGGACGGCAGGAACGGCAACCTTTATGGACGAAATTGCCGGGATGCTGGGCATGACCAATGCTTTCCACGACCTGGAGGGCTGGCAGAGCGTCTCAGAGGAGCAGGTGATTTCCCGTGACCCGGACTATATTGTAACCACAGCGATGTACTTTGGTGAAGGCCTGAAGCCGGTGGAAGAGGTGCTTGCGCGGCCCAACTGGAGCGGTCTCAAGGCCGTTAAAAACCAGAATGTCTTCAATTCGGACAGTGATGAGATCACCCGTCCCGGCCCGCGGCTGGTGAACGCAGCCCAGGCCTTGTACGAATTTGTCTATGGCAAATGAGCCTGGCGCAGCGCTGAAGCATCCCCGCGCGGCGGACAACCTGCCGCGCGGGACCACAGCCCTGATGTGGCGGGGCGCAGGCTTGTTGGCGCTGGTGATGCTTACCGGGCTGGTGTGTGTGGCGCTGGGCAGCGTGCCCATCCCTCTGGACAAGACTGCCTCCATTCTTTGGGACGGTGTGCTGGGGCGGGATCTGACCGGGAATACGCAGGCGGTCATCATCCTCACAGTGCGCCTGCCGCGCGTCATCAGCGTGTTTTTAGTCGGCGCTGCCTTGTCCTTGTGCGGCGCGGTGATGCAAGGCCTGCTGCGAAATCCGCTGGCGGATGGCGCCACGCTGGGCGTATCCTCCGGCGCTTCTTTGGGAGCGATGCTGGCCATCCTGATGGGCATTCAGCTGCCCATGCTGCCGCTTGCCGGCACGGCGGTGCTGTCGGTGATCTTTGCGTTTTTATCGCTCTTGCTGGTGCTGTTTCTGGCTTTCGCGCTGGACCGCTCTCTGGCGACGAACACCTTCATCCTGATCGGTGTCATCCTGACCATGTTCATGGGTTCGCTGATGAGCCTGCTGATTTCCTTTTCCGGCCCCCGGCTGCGAAGCCTGACCTTTTGGACCCTGGGCTCTCTCTCCGGTGCCGGCTATGCGGAGGCGTTATTTTTATTACTGGCATTGGCTGTGTGCGGCCTGGCGCTGCTGGCGCACGCGCGGGAGCTGGACTCCTTTGCCATGGGGGAGGAAAACGCCCGCGCGATCGGCGTATCGGTTCGACGGGTCAAGCTGACCGTGATGGCGGCGGTCTCCGTGCTGATCGGCGTGTGTGTGTCCATTGGCGGTTCCATCGGTTTTGTGGGCCTGGTCATTCCGCACATCAGCCGATTGATCATGGGCCCGGCCCATAAGCGCCTGCTGATTACCAGCCTGCTGCTGGGCGGTGTCTTCCTGATGCTGTGCGATCTGGCGGCGCGCACCCTGCTCAGCCCGGTCGAACTGCCTTTGGGTGTGGTCACCAGCCTGATCGGCGCTGTGTTTTTTATGTTCATCCTGGCCAATACCCGCAGGAGGGCTGCCTGATGCTGCGTGTTGAAGGAGTATCCGTCAGCTATAGAGACTTTGAGGCAGTCCATGATATCAGCTTTGAAGTGTCCGGCGGCCAGTGGCTGATGCTGGCCGGACCCAATGGCGCGGGTAAGTCCACCCTGCTCAAAGCCATTGCCAAGGTGCTGCGCTACCAGGGAAAGGTCTATTTGGACGGCATGGATACCGCCAGGCTGAAAACCAAAGAGATGGCGCGCCGGATGGGTGTGCTTCACCAGCACCATACCCCCGGATATCCTTATACTGTGGAGCAATTGGTTGGCCTGGGGCGTTATGCGCACCAGTCTTTCCTGTCACATGCGGACCCCGACGGCCGGCGCATGGTGGATGAGGCGCTGGCGCTGTGCGGACTAAGCGGTTTGCGCCGGCAAAATGTGCTGACCCTTTCCGGCGGCGAGCTGCAACGGGCCTTCCTGGCCCAAGTCTTTGCCCAGGGAACCAGGCTGCTGTTGCTGGATGAGCCGGCCAGTCACCTGGACCTGGCCTATCAGCGGCTTATCTTTGACACGGTGCGTGACTGGCTTCAAACGCCCGGCAGGGCGGTCATGTCCGTGGTGCACGATTTGCAATTGGCCAGGCGCTACGGCACACACGCGCTTTTCATGAAGCAGGGCCGCTCAGTGGCTTTCGGCGCAAGGGACAGCGTGTTTACCCGGGAAAACCTTCAAGCTGTCTGGGACATGAAGGTGGGTGATTGGTTTATCTGGCTGAATGAGCCATGGCTGATGGACAAAAAGGGCTGAATTGGTTATAATCATCCTGATTTCAATAAGGATGTGAGCATATGAAATGCCAGTTTTGCCATTCTGAGGACAGCCGCGTGGTGGATTCACGCCCTACGGATGACGGCGCCAGCATCCGCCGGCGGCGTGAATGCATTGCCTGTGGCAAGCGCTTTACTACCTACGAGAAGGTTGAGACTGTCCAGCTTCTGGTCATCAAAAAGGATCAAACACGCGAGGTGTTTGACGCCGGAAAGATCCGCGCGGGCATCGTTCACGCCTGCCACAAGCGCCCGGTGACCGCGGGGGATATCGACGCAGTGGTCACCCACATTGAACAGGTTTGCTACAATAGCATGCAGCGTGAAATCCCCACCAGCAAAATAGGCGAGATGGTCATGGAAGCCCTGCGCAAGCTGGACGAAGTGGCCTATATCCGCTTCGCATCGGTCTACCGCCAGTTTACGGATATTCCCACGTTCATGCATGAATTGAACCGGTTGATGAAAGAAAATAACAGCTTGAATCCTGAACAATAATTGATTTCATTAAAGTTCGTCAGATGAATCCGCCGTCCACGCTCAGTGTCTGGCCGGTGATGTATGAAGCCTCATGACTGAGCAGGAAGGCGGCCGCTTTGGCGACCTCCTCCGGCCTGCCGATGCGCTTGAGCAGGCAGCGCCCGGCCAGCGCGTCGCGTTCATCGGCTGAGTATTCATTGAGCATATCCGTTGCGATTACCCCGGGCGCGATGCTGTTGACGCGGATGCCGCAAGGACCCAATTCCTGGGCCAGGGAAGAGGACAGGCCGATCAAGCCGGCCTTGCTGGCTGCGTAGGCCGCTTCACAGGAGGCGCCGCGCAAGCCCCACATGGAGGATATCAGCAGCAAGCTGCCTGTTCCCCTGGACACCATGTGAGAAACGACTGGTTGGATTGTGAGAAAGGCGCCGCGCAGGTTGACGGAGAATACCTCATCCCATTGCGCTGTACTCATATCCTGCAGAAGTCCGCTCATGCTGATCCCTGCGTTGAACACCGCGGTATCCAGATGCCCCAGGATGCTGATGGCCTGATCTACCAGGGTTTGGGCCTGATCCTCATGGCGCAGGTCCGCCTGGATGGCGTACGCGCCGGTTTGCCTGGCCAGAGACAAGGCGGCGTCCTGTGAATGGCAATAGGAAAAAACCACCCGACAGCCTGCTTGTGACAAGTGCTGCACGATCGCTCTGCCAATTCCCCGGGAGCCGCCTGTTACCAGGGATGTTCTCATAAGGAAGCCTGCCTTTCTGAGGGGATTGTAGAGCACAAGATACCGAGGTGTCAACGCAGCTTTGCTTTACAGCACAGCATAAACTGGATATAATATCGCCATTGCTATGATAAGGAGGGATGGCGGTGCTCAAGCGTCTGTTTTGGCTGGGTGTTTGCTGCGCCGCTTTGTTCCTGCTGCTGGGTTTGATGATACATCACCAGGCCGAGCCGCAACAGTATCCCTTGCGTGTTCATTCCATTGGTACACTGCCGGCACGGCCGGCGCCTGTCAGCGAGGAAAACCGGCAGCCCGTCGCCAGATTATGGGTACCCTCCATGACCCTGTTGTCCGTCGTGGCTTGCCGCCGTGTCGCAGCTTGTCGGTTGCCGGATCTTCCCTTTCACCGGCAAAACTTTCAGGCCTTCCACTACCCGGATGAAGCCGGGTAAGCTGCCGTGCGTACTCCAAATAAACGGAAGGAAGAATAACATGGCAAAGAATAAAAAAACCGGAAAAAAGTTTGCGGTGAACCGCAAGGCGGTCGCGGCGCTGACGCTGGCGGTTGCCTTGGCGTTGACTGTGATTTTTGTCACCCTGGGGATCACCGGACGGAAGATGGATGCACAGGGCCTGTACAACCTCTTGCCCTGGCTGCCCACCCCTTCTCAGACCAGTAAATGGCGCGAGGCATTGGTACCGGGCGCCGGGATGGGTGAGACCCTGGTCAGCAGTCTAAGTCCCGCAGTGGAAGGCGAAGCCTCCCGCGAGGATCTGGAAACCGCGGTGCGCGTGCTCTCAAAGCGTCTGCAGGAACTGGGTTGGACGGACGCGGTTGTAGAGGTCAAGGAGGGCGGACTGCAGGTGACCCTGCCTCAAAGCGCTGATGTTGCCTACCTAAGCGGTATACTCAGCGCCAAGGGCGAGTTTACTTTCACTGATCCTGCTGGCGAGGTCTTTATGGATGGCAGCAATGTAACCGATGTCGACAATGATTATGGAGATGCGACAGGCAACAACATTGTGCTGTCTTTGAAGTTTGACGATTTTGGCAAGGAAGCCTTCGCGCGCAAGACTACAGAATTGGCAGGCCAGAGCATTTCCCTTAAGCGTGATGGTGAGGTAGTGGTCAGCCCTCGCATTGAGGAACCGATTACCCAGGGGACGGTACACATTCCCATGGCTTCACTGGACATGGCGCGTGAAAACATGGCTATAATGCGCTCGGGCACACTGCCTTTTGCTTTCAATCTGCTGGAGGAGGGCGCCGAGAGACAGCCCTTGATGGGGGCCGGGGTGCAGACCATTCTGCTGTATGCAATGGGCGCACTGTTTGTGGTGATCGCACTGTATTTTATCGCACGCTTCCGCTTGGGCGGCCTGTTGGCAGCCTGGATGCTGCTGCTGCAAACAACCTTTTCCTGGTTCTTCGCGGCGCTGATGAGAGCGGGATTCACGATGCTGACACTGGCAGCTATCCAGCTGGCTTTCTTTGTCACGGTTTTCGCTTTCCTCAACCTGTTCTATGGCGTGCAGCGCGATGTGCAGGCTGGGCGCTCCGTGCGCCAGGCGCTGCGGGATGGTTATGCCAATGAAGGGCATGCTTCGCTTGACGTCTTTACCGGGCTGGTTCTGCTCAGCGTGGCGATGATTATCCTCGACCAGGGGCTTATCAGGCTTTTCGGTGAGGTATTTGCTATTTCACTGCTGATCGGGCTCGCCATCACACATCTGCTGCTGCGTGTGCTGCTCAATGAAACTGTCTGGCTGTTTGGTGGAAGGACATCCCTGTACACCGCCGGAATGACCAACAAGAAGGAGGCCTGATGATGCGCATCCATAAAAGCGCGTTCCAAGCGATAATCGTTTCCGCGCTGGTGATCCTGGTTGCCCTGGTGATGACGCTGCTCAACCTTGGTATGAAGTACCATCTTGGGGCGCAGGCAACTGTGGATTACCCGTCCTTGTTCCTGGCCATCCTTTTGATGGTGGCGATCTCCTTCCTGTTTGGGTGGATGCGATATAACCTTGCCGGCGGTCTGGCACTGGCCATTGCGGCGCTGCATGACCAGCTGTTGTCGTTTGCGCTTTGCGCCATCGTCAGCCTTACCCTGAAGCTGAGCGTCTATACGCCGGCCTTTCTGCTGGCTGGCACTGCCTTTACCTACTGTTTCACCGTCCCTTGGCTGCGTACTGCCCGCAAGCTCGCGCGCACCAACATCGCGCGTGACTATACCCGCCAGATGGCTGCACAGCAGGCGCTGACACAGGTAAAACCACTGTTCCTAATGACTTTGACAGTGGCTGCCCTGACGCTTCTGGTTTTCCTGGTCAGCGGCAACTTGATCATGGCTGGCACCCTGCTGCCGCTGGTCACGGGCCTGGGCGCTTCGGTTTTATCCGTTCGTCTGATTACGCCTTATGTATGGGCTGCTTTTACATTTCGCAGCAAGACCCGCAGGTAAGTTTCCCGGGCGCCTTTCTGTGAAAGGCGCCTTTTTTCACTGAAAGGAATCTATGCGAAAACTGACCGCACGCGCTACCCCATGCCAACTGCCAGGTTACCCGGACTACCTGGCGCCCTTGCTGTGCGCCCGCGGCATTCATACATCTGATCAGGCAGCAGATTTTTTAAACCCGTCCGTGGCACAGCTGCATGATCCTATGCTGCTTGGCGGCATGGACAAGGCATGCGCCCTGATTCATGAAGCGGCGCAAAAAGGGCAAGCGGTTGCGGTGTATGGCGATTATGACGCGGACGGCGTGTGCGCAAGCGCGCTTGTGCTGGAGACCCTTGAGGCCCTGGGCATCCGGGCCTTTTCATATATTCCTGCCCGATTGGCTGAGGGTTATGGCATCAACGCCGAGGCGGTCACTGCCCTGGCTGAACAGGCCGGGTTCCTGATCAGCGTAGACTGCGGCATCACTGCGGTGGAAGAGGTGCGTCTGGCGCACTCACTGGGCATGACGGTCATTCTGACGGATCATCACACCCTGCCGGACATTATGCCGGCAGCAGACGCGATTATCCATCCGCAACTGGCCGATTATCCTGAGCCTTCCTTGTGCGGCGCCGGCGTAGCCTGGAAATTGTCCTGTGCGCTGCTGGGGCTTGAACGGGCCATGGCCGGGCTGGACCTGGCTGCGCTGGCTACCGTGGCTGACCTTGTGCCGCTGCAGGGAGAAAACCGGGTAATCGTCAGTCTGGGGCTAAAGGCGTTGCAGTACACAAGCCGACCAGGCCTGCGCGAGCTGATGCGCGTTGCAGGGATGGGCGAGGGCGCGCCGGTTCATGCAGATCATGTGGCTTTCCAGCTCGCGCCACGGCTGAATGCCGGTGGCCGCCTGGCCAACGCCCAGGAGGCGCTCAGCCTGTTGTTAAGCCGGGAGCCTGAGCGGGTGGCGGCATTGGCTGAGCGCTTGGACAGCCTTAACCGTGAGCGCCGCGAGGTAGAGCAACAGGTGCAAAAGGAAGCCGCCGCCTTGCTGAAAACTGTGGATTTGAGCCAAAGACGCAGCATTGTCCTTTATCAGCCGCACTGGAACCCCGGTGTCGTAGGGCTGGCTGCGGGGAAGTTGGCAGAGCGTTGGAACTATCCCTGCATTGTGTTGAGCAAAAATGGTGATGAGCTGTCCGGCTCAGGCCGCAGCGCCGGGGAGATCGACCTGTATGACGCGCTGAAAAGCTGTGAAGGGCTGCTCACCCGCTTTGGCGGTCACCGCATGGCCGCAGGCTTGGCGCTTAAGGAGGACAAGCTGGCGGAGTTTACCGCTTGCTTTGATACGGCGGTGCGCGCGCAACTGGGCACGGAGGATTTGATTCCTGAGATTTTTTACGATACCATGCTGCCGCTGGAGAAGGTCACACTGGAAACAGCCGGCTTGCTGGAGCAGCTGGCGCCCTTTGGCCTGGGCAACCCTTCCCCGGTTTTTCTCATGGAGGATGTTCGCTTTGTTTCAGCCCGTGCTGTTGGCAGCAATCTGGCTCATTTGAAATTAACCGTTGCTCAGGATGGTGCTGTGCGGGAGGGCATCGCCTTCGGCTATGGCAGTCTGGCAGATGCCCTGGGAGAGACGATGACCCTGGTGAGCGCTGTTGAAAGAAATGAGTTTAATGGCCGCGTCAGCGCTCAGCTGATGGTCAAGGCCGTCCTGCCAGGCCGGATGCCTTATTTGGCGGACGAAGCGGCCCAGGCGCGCGCGGTTTGCGCTGCAATTCCTGACAGGGCTGATATGCAGGCTGCAACTGTTGAGGAATTGGTGGCGCTGCCTGAGGAACTGCATGGTGCGCGGGGCACCCTGGTGGTCGCCTATACTGCCGAAACCGCAAACGCCCTGCACGCCCGCTACCCGCATTTGCTCACACATACCGGGAATGCCGCTGACCCGCGTTCCTTTCATGCCATTGTGTTCGCACCGGACTGGCATAAGCATTTTGCCCGCTATGAACGTGTGATTTTCGCTGATGGCTTGCCCCATGAACGCTCCGGTGATTTGGCAAGACAGGCCTGCGGCGCCAGTGAGATACTTGCCCTTCCTCAAAGCGCGGAGCTTGCGGGAATGTTGAACGCGCTCAGACCTGATCTGGATGGGCTTCGCCTGGCTTATCAGCGCCTGAGAGCGGGAGAGGTCAGCGGTATTTCTGCCAGTGTGGGCAAAGAGATTGTGGCGCTACTGGTATTTGAGCAGTTAGGTCTGGTAGAATTGGATGAGCATGGCCGCTTTGCCCGGCTCTTGCCCATGCAGCGAGTGAACCCCGAGCACAGTTTTTTGTACCTTGCCCTGACGAAGTGAGGAAGACCCATGGCCAGCACAGCGTTTGAGCGCATGACCCTGGAGGAAATGACTGCCAGGCTGAGCAAGTACAGCACGGCGGATCATTTGACTTTGGTCAGAAAAGCCTATGGTTTCGCAGAAAAGGTTCATGCCGGACAAACCCGGCGCAGCGGCGAAGCTTATGTGTCCCACCCGATTCATGTGGCCAGCACGCTGGTGGAGCTGCAATTGGACGCGGGCTCAGTCGCAGCCGCGCTGCTGCATGACACCGTGGAAGACGTTGAGGGCGTCACCTTTGACCTGATAGAAAAAGAATTCGGCTCTGAGATCCGCGACCTGGTAGACGGCGTTACCAAGCTGGGCCAGCTGGATTTTATGGATCGCGAGGAACAGCAGGCCGAGTCCTGGCGCAAGATGATTCTGGCGATGAGCAAGGACATTCGCGTCATCTTGATCAAATTGGCCGACCGCTTGCATAACATGCGCACCCTGGCGTATCAGTTGCCGGAGCGGCAGGTCAGCATCGCCCGGGAAACGCTGGATATCTATGCTCCTCTGGCCCACCGGCTGGGCGTCTATTCCATCAAGGCGGAGATCGAGGATCTGGCCTTGCGTTACATTGATCCGGAGGGCTATCGCGATGTGGCCAACAAGGTGGGGCAAAAGCGCATCGAGCGTGAGGAGCAAATCAAAACCATCGTCAATACGCTGAGTGAGAAAATCCACGAGATGGGCCTGCACCATTTTGAGATAGACGGCCGGCCCAAGCATCTGTACAGCATCTACCGCAAGATGGTTATCCAGAATCGCTCCTTTGACCAGATTTATGATCTGATTGCGGTGCGCGTGGTGGTGGATACCATCCCGGAATGCTACACGGTGCTGGGCGTCGCCCATACCCTGTGGACACAGATGCCAGGCCGCTTCAAGGATTATATCTCCACTCCCAAGTCCAACATGTACCAGTCGCTGCATACCACGCTTATTGGCGGGCGCACCATCCCCTCGCCATTCGAGGTGCAAATCCGTACCCGGGAAATGCACCGCGTGGCTGAGTATGGCATCGCCGCGCACTGGAATTACAAAGAAGGCAGCGCGAGCGGAGGCCTGGACAAGAAGCTGTACTGGCTCAGGCAGATTCTTGACTGGCAGGCGGAGACGCGCGACAGCAAGGAGTTCATTGACGGGTTAAAAACCGACCTCTTCTCTGAAGACATCTTTGTTTTTACGCCCAAGGGCGACATCATCAATCTCCAGCGCGGGGCGACACCGCTGGATTTCGCCTATCGCATCCATTCTCATGTGGGCAATTCTTGCGTGGGCGCCAAAGTCAACGGCAAGATCGTACCGCTGCAAACTGAACTGCAAACCGGCGATCGGGTAGAGGTCATGACCTCCTCCAACTCCAAGGGTCCCAGCATGGACTGGCTCAATGTGGTCAAGACCCAGCAGGCCAAGGCGAAGATCCGTCAGTTTTTCAAAAAAGAGCTTCGTGGCGAAAACGTACAAAAAGGCCGCGACATGCTTGAGCATGAAGCCAAGCGCCGGGGCGTCAAGCTGGGAGAGCTGACTAAATCGGAGTACTATGAGCCCATCCTGAAGCGCTACTCCTTCCCGGATTTGGAAGCGCTCTACGGCGCGGTGGGATATGGCGGTATCCCCTCCGTTTATGTTATTTCCCGTCTTATGGACGAGCAAAGGCGCCAGACTGACCAGGCGGTCGCCAAGAAAGTGGCTGCCATGCCCGAACCAAAGCAGGTACAGCACCAGGGCAAACCTACCCACGGCATCTATGTGGAGGGCGGTTCGGGCATGCTGGTACGTTTTGGACAGTGCTGCAACCCGGTTCCAGGCGATGAAATCACCGGCTACATTACCCGTGGCCGCGGCGTCACGGTACACAAGGCGGATTGTGTCAATGCGGTCAATGCGGAGCCTGAGCGTTTGATTAATGTTTCCTGGGCGGAGGATGACGCCGGCAGTTTCAACGCCGGCTTGCGTGTGATCGTATACGACAGCCCCAACATCCTGGGCGAGATGATGATGTTTATTGCCAACGCCGGCACCCCGGTGGTGGCCGGCAGCCAGGAGGATGTTAAAAAGGGGCTGCGCACGCTGCACCTGGTCGTCCAGGTTGCCAGCCGCGAGCAGGTGCGCCAGGTGCTGACCCGTTTACAAAAACGCTCAGATGTGCTGGAAGCTTACCGCAGCGCGCGGTAAAAAACAGAAAGGAACTGTCATGAGAGCAGTGGTACAGCGCGTGAGCAGCGCGTCCGTTCATGTAGGAGATCAGCTTGCAGGACAGATTGACCAGGGGCTGATGGTGCTCCTGGGTGTAGAAACAGGCGACAGCGTGCAGGATGCCCGCTATCTGGGCGATAAGATTGCCAAGCTGCGCATTTTTTCAGATGATCAGGGCAAGATGAACCTCTCAGTCAGCCAGGTGGGCGGACAGGTGTTGATAATCAGTCAGTTTACCCTGCTGGGGGATGCCCGAGGCCAGAACCGGCCCGGTTTTACCGGCGCGGAGGAGCCCCAGCGCGCCAACGCGCTGTTTGAGGAATGCTGTGAACAGATCGCCGGGCATGGCATCCAGGTGGCGCGCGGTGTTTTCCGCGCGCACATGCAGGTATCCCTGGTCAATGACGGACCGGTCACAATCCTGCTGGATTCCCGGAAACAGTTTTAGGAGAAAAAACATGCGAATCAAAAGGGTCCCTGTCGGGGATTTGGAAACCAATTGCTACATTGTATACCTGGAAGAATGCGGCGACGCCGTCTTGATTGATCCGGGCGCGGATGCCCCCCGTATCACGAAAGCTCTGGAGGGCAGACACCCTGCTGCCGTATTATTGACACATGGCCATTTTGACCACACCGGCGCGCTGCATGCTTTTGCGGACGTGCCCATTTACATCCATGAGATGGATAATGTCATGCTCCAGGATAGCCATTACAGCTTTGGCAGCATTGCCAATGACAACGCTCCGCGCCCGCAGGCCAGCGCGTTTGTGAAGGAAGGCCAGACGCTGGAAGCGGCAGGCATCCGCTTTGAGGTGCTGCATACGCCCGGTCATACGCGCGGATGTGTGTGTTACAAGGTGGGGGAAGACATCTTTACCGGCGATACACTTTTCAAGGGAGATTATGGACGTACCGATCTGCCCGGCGGCAGCGAGGAGCAAATGCGCGCGTCGCTGAGGCGCTTGCTTACTTTTCATGGCTGTCGGATTCATCCGGGCCATGGCCCGGGCGACATCCTTTCATGAGGGTCAGCCTGTCCTCGCCTCTGCCAGGGTTTCACAAAGAGCTGTTTGACATTGTTGACTTGTTTTGTCCGCAGGTGGAGCGCCTGGGACCGGATGTAGGGCCCGGAGAACTGGACGTCCTCATTACACAGCAAACCCAGGGGACCATGCGCCGTTGCCGTGTGCGCTTGTCAGGCAGCCTGACAGGCGAATTTTCAAACGAACAGGAAATCTATGGTGACGCCCTGCTCATGAGGCGATTGCACAAACGTCAGGTCAAACGGGCCTTGTTTGGCGCCTTGAGCCAGGCAAGCGGCCTGCGTCCCCCCTGGGGCTCACTGACAGGTATTCGTCCTACCCGGCTGCTGCTGGATGCGATACAGGCCGGGCAACCCATGGACAGGGCGGCGGCCTGGCTTCAGGATACCTTTCAAATATCTGATGAAAAACTCAGCCTGCTCAAAGAGATCATCGCAGTTCAGCAGCGCCTGCCGGAACTTGGCCCGCTGCAGATCGCCTGTTATATTGGCATCCCCTTTTGTGTCAGCCGCTGCCGGTATTGCAGCTTTATCAGCCGCGTAGCCGGAAAGCGGACGGATTTGGCGGCGTATGTTTACGCTCTGACAGAAGAGATCAAAGGAACCGCGCGGCTGATGGCGCAGCATGGCTTGACGGCGCGGTCAGTTTATGTGGGCGGGGGAACGCCAACCGTGCTGGATGAGGAGATGCTGGCGCAGGTGCTGGAGGCAGCTAAGCCTTTGTGTGAGGGAGCTTCAGAAATAACAGTGGAAGCAGGCCGCCCGGATACCATCACCCCGGGCAAGCTGCGTTTGATGCGTGATGCCGGTGTGGGACGTATCTCGGTCAACCCGCAAACCATGCATGACCGGACGCTGGAGGCTGTTGGCCGCCGCCATACGACAGCCCAGACTGTGGAAGCTTATCACCAGGCGCGCGAAGCGGGATTTGCCAGCATCAACATGGATCTGATTGCCGGCCTGCCGGGGGAGAATGTTGAGATGTTTGAGCACTCCCTCGCGCGCGTAATGGCGTTGCGCCCTGAAGGGGTGACTGTACATACGCTCAGCGTCAAGCGTTCCAGCGATATGTATCGTTATAAGGACGCGCTGCCGGAGGGTGACGCGGTGGCTCGGATGGTGACCGCTGCCAGGGAACAATCAGCCCTGGCTGGTTATCAGCCTTACTATATCTATCGGCAAAAGCACATGGCAGGCAGCCTGGAAAACATCGGTTACGCGATCCCGGGACATGCGTGTTTATATAATATCGACATGATGGAGGACCGCGCCACCGTGCTGGCCATGGGCGCGGGCGCGATGTCCAAGCGAGTGTATGCTGACGGCAGGCGCATCCTGCGCGCGCCCAATGTCAAGGATGTGGACCACTACATCAGCAGGGCCGATGAGATGCTAAAACGCAAGCACGACCTGTTTCTGGGCATTGGCAAGGGCGTGCGCGCGCCGGAAGACGCGGAGGACTTTCTGGAAGAATAATTAAAACAGAGCGGATTTTGCGACATCGGAAATTTTATATGTACAAGTTTAGAACCTGACAAAAAGGCCCCGGACTCCTAGATTTAATACTGATTCCAATCTTTATTGCATCGTCGCGCCGGGTCTTTTGTCGCCCTGCCGTGTCAGTCAACCTCGACGTAGCTTAGGCTACGCCTTCGGTTTCCTTCCTTGCAGGCCAACAAAATCCCTCGCCGCTTTGGATGACAATAATAAACCATACAGCTGCGAAAGAGGATGTTTCCATAGAAAAAAGGTACGGAATGCCTGAGCATTCCGCACCTTATCGTTGTAGTTTAAGGGACGTACTGATAGGGTATTGATAATCGTTGCTTGGGAATGGACGCCATTCTGTTAATATGGAGATTTTCAAACCATTACTGGTCAGCCAGGATTTCCTCAATCAGCTCAGCTGCTTCCTCCAAGGTTGCTTCTACCGGCGCGCCTTCGTTGAAGATCTTGGCTAGAGCTACCATCCATTCATCTGCTACGGTATTAAAGGTATCGCTGTTGTCGCGTGGCTGGATACAGTCCACATTATCAAACAGCGCTTCAAAGGCAGGCATGCGCTGGATTAGCACATCTGCTGCTGCGCTCTCCATGGTGCTGTAGCGGCCTGGCATATAGCCGGAAACCTCAGCCCACAACAGACTGGCCTCTCCTGAGGTCATGTAGTTGCTGAATACAAAGGCTGCATTCTTTTCAGCTTGGGTTGCCTTGGCAGGGATAATCAGGTGGTTTCCGCTCAGCAGGGTATCAGACTTGCTGTTTGCCTGCGGAAAGCCCATGATGTCCAGTTGGAAGGCACCATCAATTTTGCTGGTATAGGTGGTTATGAGTGAACAGGTGTGAACCACCGAAACCGCCTTCTGATCCCAGAACAGTTGACGCATGGTGCTGGAAGCTCCGGAACCATAGGCAAAATAGCAATAGCCCCTGTCAATCCAATCTTTAATCTGTTTGACGATTTCAATGCTTACTGGGTCTGCAATGCCTGTGGTCAAGCCGTCTGATTTGACGATTTCTACGCCATAGTTTGTAAAGAAGGTCTGGAAGTAATGGGGCTGCCATCCGGCGAAAATCAAACCCCAACGTTTGGTGGTGCCGTCCGGGTTAAACTGTGTTGCTGCCTGTAGATAGGCATCCATCTGATCCCAGGATTCCGGCAGGGGGATATTCTCATTATCTACGATGCTTTTGTTGTAGTAGATCACCTGGGTGCTGGCCTGGAAGGGCAACGAATACATGTTACCGTCTTCCTGATAAGTGGCGGTGGCACGGTATCCCTTTACAAAGTCATCCTTTTCCACGCCCCAGGCGGTGAAATAGGGTTCCATGTTTTCCGCGATGCCGGAAGCGAAGTATTCTGACAGGTATTCAACGCTTGCGGCACTGACCGCCGGCACATCGCCCGCAGCAATGGCTGCAATCAGTTTGGAATTGACTTCGGCATAGGAGCCAACGTAGACCGGCACAACCGTAATCAGTGGATTTTGCTCCATGAAGATGCCGACAATCCGTTGGATATCCTCCGTGTACTGGTCCTCCAACGCGTGCCACCATTCAATGGTGACCGGTTCACTTACCTGATAGGGATTTTCTTGAGCCACGGATGCACAGGTAGGTAACAAAAGCGCCAGTGTCAGCAGCAGGATAAGGATTTTTTTCATTTTGACTTCTCCTTTTCTTTCATAATATAAAGGGGCGTTCCTCCCCTTTTTGATTCATTTCATGGCGGCTTTGCTCAAGCCGGTCATGATATATTTTTGTAGCAAAAGGAAGAGAATGATCACCGGTATAACTGCCAACACAGCACCGGCCATAATCTCATTGTAATTAGCCACTTCCACCCCTGCGAAGGTACGTCGCAGGTAGTTAACTCCAACAGCGATGGTGCGGCGGGCATCGTTGGTAGTGACCATCTTGGGCCAGAAATAGCTGTTCCAGCCGTTGATGAAGGTGATAATACTCACGGTGATCAGTGTGGGTTTGCACATTGGTACCAACACATAAAACACTGCCCCGATACGGCCCATGCCATCCACCTTGCCTGCTTCCAGATAACTGTCGTCCACAGCCATGAAAGACTGCCGCAGCAGAAAGATAAAGTAGGCGGAGACCAGGTTGGGTACTATCAGCGCCTGGAAAGTATTGATCCAACCGAGTTTGGATATGAGCACGTAGATGGGCACAAAGGTTACCTGGATGGGGATCATCAAGGCGCCCAACACCACGATGAACATGAAGTCCTTTCCCTTTGACTTGCCTTTGCTGAAGCCATAGGCAGCAAAGATTCCTATGAGCAATTGGGAAACCATGATAAAGAATGTTGAGATGATGGTATTGATGAAATACTGGCCGAAGGGGGCGCGATTGAGCACCGCCTTGAAGTTCTCTGTCCATTGGATTTGAACCGGCCAGAGGGTAGGTACAGGCTGGAGCAGCTCATCGCTTGTTTTCATTGCGGATATCAGCATCCAGTAAATCGGGAAGAGGATGATTGCGGAAACCAGGAACGCGCCGGCATGCTGCAAGTAAGTTCTGAGCTTGCGCATGGCACGCTGCCTGGCCTGGTTCTCAATCAACAAAGGAGAAATAAAGCGCATGTATATTAAGCTGATTGCCACACAAGCTGCCAGGATGGCAGCGATCGTCAGGAAAGGTCTGCTCAGTTTGGTCAGTGTGCCTAAGGCAGCCTGCCTTTCATATTCTGTCATCTCAGGGGTGAAGGAGGCAATAATTCTCTGTTCAAGCAGGTAACCTAGCAGACCTAACAATGCCATCACACAAGCTGTGGAGAGCAAAAAGATCAATATGTCAAACCAGCCTGAGCGGCGCATTCTTTCCAGATGGCTGAGCATTCTCTTCATTGGCTTATCCTCACAGCTCATAGTGCACATTGTTATGTGAATACCGCATCGTTACAATTGTGCAGACCATTAAAATCAGGAAGAACATCACCGAAACAACCGAAGCGCGATCCACTCTGAAGTTCTCAAAAGCCAGGTTGTAAATCCACTGCACCATCACCATTGTGGAATTGTAGGGGCCACCGCCGGTCATGACGTCAACGGACTGGAACACTTTCATGCTTGAGATAAAAGTGGTGACAAAAAGAAACAGGGTAGTGGGTGCCAGCAGAGGCATGGTAATAAAGCGAAAACGATGCATGCCATCGGCGCCATCAATGGCTGCAGCCTCGTAGTATTCCTGCGGGATACCCTTCATAGCGGACAGGTAAATCATCATGGCGTAGCCTACCACCCGCCAGACAGTCAGGAACAGGATGCCCGTCAGAGCGGTCGAGGCATTGTTAAGCCAGTTGGGACCGTTGATGCCAAACAGCCTGAGGATATAGTTGAGGATGCCGTAGTCACCGTTGAGAATCCAGATAAAGATGATGGCGCTTGTTGAGGTCGCGATGTATTTGGGCATGAATACCAAGGCGCGCAGGGCGTTGTATGTGCTGGTCATGCGGTTGAACAGCATGGCTAGTAGGATGCCGCCGGCCAGGGAGACGAATACCTCCCAGAATGTATAAACTGCCGTAATTCTCAGGGAGTTGGAAAAGTAACGCCAGCCCGTTCCTGTAAAGAGCCACTGGTAGTTTTTCAAGCCAACAAAATGGTAGTCTTCCTTGAGCAGGTTCCAGTTGGTGAAACTGATGCGCAACATATCAAGCACAGGATAATAGACAAAGATAACCAGGAGCACCAGCGCAGGTTGCAGACACAGGAAATCCTTGTATCTTTCGCGGTTCTGGATGCGCATCATCACCGAATTGAGAATCAGGAAACTGCCCGCGATGATGAAAACCATTGCAAACTTCATGACAGCGTAAAGCGCTCCGTCCAGGAAGGACATGGATTCACCGGTGGAAAGGGAAGCCTGGTAGGCAGCCTTAAGCCTGTCAGCGGATTGGCTGAGGAAGCCTGCTTTTAGATCTCCCTGCAAATAACCGTAGATGCCAACCAGACAGACAAGGACGCCGGCTATCATTAATAAACTGGAAAGCCGCTTGAAGACAGGGGAGATGTCGCTCCGTTTTTTGACCGGGATTGCTTGAGACAAAGCTCAGTCCTCCTTTCTCATTTGTCCGTATGCTGTTCTGCCAGGGCTTACCTCTCTACCAGGGTTTCGCGCGCTGCATGCATGGAAGCAAATCGATGGGCTGCGCGCGTTGGACTGCAGATGCCCTCCGGGTCAAACAGGGCGCTGCTCATGCCGGCATTCAGGCCGGATAGCACGTCAATCTCGCGGTCTCCCATCATGATGCACCGGCTTTTGTCCAAACCATGCTTGGATACCAGATGGAGCAGGGCATCAGGATGTGGTTTCTTCGGGAAATTGTCTTCGGAGGTAATGAAGTCTGAAAACAGATGAATCAAACCAAAATGCTTGAGGATCTCAATACCGCTTATGTCCCTGTGTGTATAGAGAAAATTTCTTCCGCCATGGTCAACGACTGACTGGAGCATTTCCCTGGTACCCTCAAACGGCTTGCTGGCTCCCCAGCCTTCCTTATGCTCATATACCCGATACCTTGCGATAATCTCCTGCGCAGGTACCTTGTATTCTTCGCCAATAACCTGAGCGGCATGGCCCAAAGAAACCTTGGTCAGCGAGTACAATTCATCAGAGTCCAGGCGAATGTCCAGGTCTGCCAGGCCTTTGGCATAAGCCCTGACAATGCATGGATAAGAGTCAAACAGCGTGCCGTCATAATCCCAGAAATAGAAGTCGTATAGCATGATTGTTATCCTTTCGGGTTATGTATGCCTACCTGCGGGCGGGCGCGCGGTGGTGCCGCGTACGATCAGGGTGCTCAGGTACTCCATGCGCGTGATTTGTTCTGTCGGTTCGTTATCTGCTGCCATGACCTGCCTGCTTTTGATTCTGCGGTGCAGGAGATGAAACGCGCTTTCACCCTTTTCCTGAAGGTGGTGGTTCACACTGGTCAGGCTGACCTGGCTGAGGCTGGAGGGAAAGATGTCGTCGCAGCCGCATACGCTGTAATCCTGGGGTACCCGAAACCCGCGATTGGCAAGGGCATCCAGCACCCCATAAGCGATGTAATCATTTACAGCGATAAACCCGGTGATGCTGAGGTCATCCAGACAGGATAGCGCCATTTGGGCGCCCAGCTTGACACTGTAAGCCTTGCTGTCCAGTTGTAAAGAGCTGCCAATGGGCTCAATCCTTTCGGTCAACCTTGTGCCGCTGGCTTGTTGAAAGGTGTCACGCACTCCTTGGATGCGCTGTGAGCTTGGATAGCCTGGCCAACTTCGGTCTGTTGCCAGGAAAGCTACATGTCGGTGTCCCAAGTCGATCAGGTGCTGCGCCATCAGCATCCCGGCGCGGTAGCTGTCTGTTTCAATCATGTCAACTTTGGCTTGGCTGACTTGGTTTCCGATTATGACCACAGGAAGACGCTTTGAAATCTCCTCCACAAGGTCTTGGTGGTAGGGAATATAGGTGAAAATGCAGCCTGCGATTGGCTGGTTACTGATAAAGGTCAACCCGCGCAGCTCCCGCTCACGATCTCTGTAGGCTTCAAACAAAATTGTGTCAAAGCTGGCTTTCTCAGCCGCACAGTTGATAGCATAGGAGATAGCAGTGTAGTAGTTGCCCGTAGCGCTGGGCATAAAGACAGCGATGACATTCTCCCTCTTTGCGGCTACATCTTGTTCAGGTTGAAACGGCTGTCTGTAGTTGAGCACCTTGGCAGCCAAAAGAACCTTTGCCATCGTATCGCTGGCAAAGCTGACATTCTGCTTGCGGTTGAGGATCATGGAAGCAGTAGCAGTGGATACATTCGCGAGCTTCGCTACGTCCTTCAGGGTCATTCTCTTCTTCATGACATCATTATACTGATTAGATAAACCTTGTCAACATAAAATTGAAAACAATTTAATTGATCTTAGATCCAAATACAACAGGTCCATATCAAATATGATATGAAAAGAGACACTGGTAAACCATTGTAAAATAAAGATAATTACTTATTTTACTTTGCATTGGAAACAAACCTTTTACAATTATAAAAAGATGCTTTGAAATTCAATCAGTTGTTTTTACGAATATAATTAAATTAATTTAATAAGCCCAATAATAAGTCACTGCTGCATGAAAAATTAATAATTTTATAAAAATCAATATGGACTGACTGACCTTGCCAATTCATACTGATGTAAACCTTCATTGCATCCAAAACGGCGAGGGATTTTACTGTCATGCAAGGAAGGAAACCGATGGCGTAGCCTTATCTACGTTGAGGTTGACTGACACAGCAGGGTGACAAAAAACCTAGCGTGACGATGCAATAAAGATTGGAATCAGCGTGAAAATGCATTTTCATCCCCTAATTGTGTGGCTCTAAGCGACATGGATTTTAGAGCCTGTTCACACTATTGCACAATTGATGATCCCGTGATAGATTATCAGTATGAAACTGACAGCTGCTCAATTTGAGAAGATTTCTCCGTATTTGCCACAACAGCGCGGGAAAGTAAGCATGAGCAATCACCAACTGGTGAATGCAATTCTGTATGTCACAGAGAACGGCTGCAAGTGGAGAGCATTGCCTAAAGAGTACGGAAATTGGCATACAGTCTATGTGCGCATGAATCGCTGGAGTAAGAGCGGGGTTCTCAAACGCCTGTTTAAAGCGCTTCAAACAGAAGGTATCATCCGCATCAGAATGTTAGCAGTGTGCATGGACAGCACCACAGTTAAGGTACATCCAGATGGAACCAGCGCTTTAAAAAAACCGGACAACAATCCATCGGAAGATCCCGGGGAGGTCTCAGCACCAAAATTCATATGGTCACCGCATCTGACCGTTCGGCTGTAGCATTCCGGTTATCAGCGGGGAACCGGCACGATTCCCTGGAGGGAGAGATACTTTTGGAAGAAATGAAGCGTCTGCTCGAAGCCGTGTACCTGATCAGGGGCAGAGCATATGAGGGTGACCGAACCAGAGCTAAAGGGGTTGAACTGGGATATATGCCGGTTGTTCATCCAAACGTAAACCGCAAAGTGCCTTGGGCGTATGACAAAGAATTGTACAGGAAGCGAAACGAGATTGAGCGGTTTTTTCTAAGACTCAAGAGATTTCGAAGAGTATTTACCCGTTATAACAAACTTGACCTTGTGTTCAGCGGCTTCATCTACTTCGCTATGGTTGTTAATGCTGTAATAGTGTGAGCAGTCTCTAGTACCAGTCTACACTGGCCAGGTTTTGCGTTGTGATATTCAATATTTCAATGATCAGCTTGATGCAGGCGGATGTCCTGTCCCATAAACTGAAGAACCAGGGAGTTGCGCTTGTCCAACAGCCGGGAGGCGATGCGGCGTGTATAGCGCGCGGTAAGGTTGTCCAGGCTCAGGTTGGTGCTGATGACCGTGGGCAAACTATGCTGGATGCGATGTTCCAGCAGGGCAAAGAGCTGCTCCAGCGTGATGTTTTCCCACAGGGGCTCAGTTCCCAGGTCATCAATGAGCAGCAGCGGCACATCGTAGTATGGCTGATCCACCTGTTCATCCCGGGCGAAATAGGCCTCACGGATGTGGTTGAGCAGGTCGTTAGCGTTGAACGTCAGCGCCTGGATGCCGCGCGCGCGTACGCGCCGGGCAATGGCCCGCAACAGGTAGGTTTTGCCCAGCCCGCTGGGTCCGTACAGCAGCAAGGTCAGCTTGCCCTCCGGCACCTCCTGGGCAAAGCGCTCACAGTGCTTTTTAAGCACGCCCATCAGCATCTGTTGCGTGGTGCCCTGCTGGTCCAGCACAAACTTGGGAAAGACATTCAGGTCAAAATTCTCAAAGCTCGGGCTGTCCGGTGTATCCTGCTCGCCTGAGAGCAACTCATGGTAGCGCCGGGTGACACACTCGCACAGCGCCTTTGGCACCTGACCCAGGTAGCCTGTATCCTGGCAATCCGCGCATTGATAGACAGGCTCCAGGTAGTCCTTGTCCAGACCGTGCCGGATGAGCAGGGATGCGATTTTTTTATTGATGGCGATGGTCTGTTCCTCAATGCCTTCCGGGCGGATGCCCTCGATGGCCAGGCGTAGGCCGCTGAGGATGCCCTCCCTGCGCTGCTCATCCAGCAGGGCGATCTCCGGGCACAGCTGCGTTGCGTGCGCCATCCGCGATTGTTGCACACGCTCGTTTTCAAACCTGCGCGCCCTGCATTCCTCCAGCGCCCGGGTCAGCAACTCATTGGCCATGCGTTTCCCTCGCTTCCTTGAGCAGATCAATGCCGCTAAAGGGCTGGTTCGTTTGGTCTTGATCATAGTCCTGGAAGGCCAGTGTCCTGCCCTTGCCGGAACGGGGCTTGCCGCTTTCCGCCCTCGCGGCCTCCGGAGTTGCGATGCCCTGTTTCTTCCAGTTGGCCAGCACCTTGTCCATGTATTGAGGCTTTTGCTTGGCTGAGCGCGCCTGCGCTGCGGCTTCCAGCACCATGGCCTGGCTGTGCCCCTGGCTCAGCCAGTTCTTCAGGCGCAGCAGATCGTTTTCCCCGGGGCGTCCCTCCTGGCCGGAATGCTCAAACACCTTGAGCATCAGCGGTTCAAATTGCTTAAGCGCGCGCAGGTGTTCAACCACCTTTTTCTCACTGTCCAGACCCTGATCGGCCCAGGCTGCAAGGCGCGGCGCAAGGTCTTCAAACATGCCCCCGCGCGCTTGCACAGACCGCGCGGCCAGCAGGATGATCTCCTGGGAATACTGCTTCCTCAGCGCCAGGTAGGCCGGTAACACTGTATAGGGACTGACCCTGGGACCGCCTAATTCATCAAGCACCTGCTTGACCTGGGCGATGTCCTCGCCTTCCTGGCGCAAATGCTGGGCCACCGCCCCGCTGTCCCGGGCGCTGGTTTTATTCATCAGCCGCTCCAAGATGCCGTTGAGGTAGGAAAAGGAAGGGTTGTTGGCGGCTACAGTTTCCTGCACCGCGTCCAGGATCGCCTTATCATCAAACCCCCATTGCTCCGTCCACTTGCGGTACAAGGCCAATTCGGGTTCTGTTGGCAGCCGGCGCAGGTTGAACTGAGCCAGCACCGCGCGCGCGCCGGCATGCGTACGCTTGGAATGGCTGAAATACTGCTCGGCGTCCTCGCTAGTTTTGATGCCTTCCTCCAGCATCATCACAGCGGTTTTCTGAGCGCTTTTAAACGAAAAATTTACTCCGCGCGTGTCCGCGAAGTGGTTGAGCAGCATCAGCACCACCTCGCGCCGCAAACCCATTTCTTCCACCCACTCATAGGCCATGGCGATGTCGCTTTCGCGCAGCTTGCGGCGGCTGCCCAGCTGCGCATTGACAGCTTCGGAAAAGGCCACATAGCCCTCATCCACGGACAACTGATCCTGCCCGGTCAAAAAGCGCTGGTTGATGCTGTGAAACAGGTATTGGGGCGGCTGGTCGCCTACGCGCTCCACCAGGCGGCGGCGCTCCCAATAGCGCAGGCAGGACAGCACCTGGCCTTCTTCCATGGACAGCGTGTTTGCCATTTCAGGCACGCTGAAGCCCTCCTGTTCAAACTGGCTGCGGTACAGGCCATACAGGTACACGCGCACCTTGTCCCCATCCGCGGCGGGCAGGTACTCGGTGATAAAGAGGTTTTCGACAGCAGTCACGCCGAACTGGCGAGCCTGTTCACTGGGCTTGAACATGATCAGCTTCCTTTGTCTCTGATTGCGTATCCTGCGCCGGATTGTCTTGCGGGAGAGCGCCTTGGGAATCTGTTTGCCCGGAGGATACTTGCTGAGGATTGGAGGACAGGATTTTGACAGACGCAGCTGCCGTTTGCTTGTCCGGTTCGGTGTGCAGCCTGCTGCTTGCTGAAGGCTCTGTGCTTTCAAGTTTCTTCTGGCGCTTTTGCCAGCCCTTGTACGCCAGCATCGCGCCAAGGGTCAGAACTGCGGTGATGCCAAACACCAGGATGGCAATCTTATACTCCTGGCGTCCAAGCATGTTGCCGCCCATGGTGGAGGTGATAATAGAGGGGATGCGCGCCACGCTGGTGATCAGGATGAATTTTCTCATGTGCATGGGCACCAGGCCGCTTAAGTAGGTCAGGATGTCCTTGGGTGTCCCCGGAATCAGGAACACGATGAAGATGGTGAGGTCACGTTTTTTGGCATCCCGAAAAAACTTGAGGTTTTCAAATTGCTCGCGTTCTACAAACAGCGTGACAAATTTCATCCCCAGCTTGCGCACTGTCAGGATTATCAGTATGCTGCCCAGAGCGGAGCCCAGCAGGCACAGCAGCATTCCTCCCCAGGCACCAAAAATATAGCCGGCTAAAATCTCAATAGGTTCGCCCGGAATAAAGGCAACGATGACCTGAAGCGCCATAATGCCAACCATCAGCGGATATTTCCAAAAGCCTGTTCCCCTCATCCAATCCCGGAAGCTGGCTTTGTTTTTGAAGGCGTCCAATAGAGGCTTGCGCAGCAGGAAGGTCAGCACGACAAACAGCGCCAGCACCCCTGCTATGCTGAGAATGCCGATTATGCGCTTTTTCTTGAGCAACTGCGGGTCATTCCAGAGGGAATCGTGCTTATCCAATGGTGAGGTCACCTGCCTTCTTGTAGGGTTGCATGCGCAGCGCGAAATCCACGCTGCGGTCAATGGCCTGCATCAGGTCGATCGCATCTGAGACCGGTCCGAACTCCAGGTAAAAAAAGAACTCCAGCGTACCGGCATTTCCGGTGATCGGGCTTGCGCACACGTTGATGACCTGTGTCCTGCCCTGTTGATTGAGCCGCTCCGCCAGGCGATACAGCATCGGCGCATAGGCGCTTTCCTCAATGTGTCCCTCGCGCCGCGCGGTCGCATCCTCAATCTCAAACAAGGGTTTGACCAGGGCCAGCAGACTGCCCTGCGCGCCCATGATGGCTCTGTACAGCGGGACAGCGTCCAGCAGGGACAGGTAGCTTAAATCACAGGTAGCCAGCTGAGGGGTGGGGGAGAGCGAGCGCAGCTCCGGGGCGGCCAGGTTGGTGCGCTCCAGGTTGACTACACGTTTGTCCTGACGCAGCGCACCGGTCAGCTGGCCGTAGCCCACATCCACAGCATATACCAGACGGGCGCCGTGTTGCAGTAAACAATCTGTAAAACCGCCGGTGGAAGCGCCTGCGTCCAGGCAAACACAGCCTGTTGGATCCACACCAAAGGCAGCCAAGGCTCCCTCCAACTTCAGTCCGCCCTTGGAGGCATATGGCAGGCCTTGACGCTTCACACGAATGACATCAGCAGATCGTATCATTTGCCCCGCGAATGCCGGCTGGCCGTTGATCAGCACCAAGCCGGCCATGACCAGGGCAACGGCCTGTTTCCTGTCCTCGCACAACCCGGCATCTACCAGGCGGTCGATCAGCGGCCTGCGCTTCATCACAGATATCAGGAAGCCTGCATGACGCCCTTGAGTGTACGCAGCACACGGCGTTCCATACGGGATACCTGCATTTGTGTCAAGTTCATCCTGCGTGCGCTGGCTTGCTGGGAGAGCTGCTCCTGAAAGCGCAATTTGATCAGGGTGCGCTCCTGCTGCGTCAGGGTCATCAGCGCCTTGCGCAGATCCTCCCGCATTTCAAAGTCTTCAAAACCCTTCTCTGAAATACCCAGATGGTCAAAGACCTTCATGCCATTTTCATCCTGCGCGTCAAGGGAAGAAATCTGGGATCTTTCGCGCGAGGCGTGTATGGCAATCACCTGCTCGACCGTCCAGCCCAGGTGATCGGCGATTTCGGGAATCGTAGGTTCCCGGTGCATCCTTTGGGTCATCTGTTCAAGCGCCCTGTCCATTTGCATACCCTGCTCGCGCAGCCCCCTTGGGGTGCGTACCAGTTGGGCTCTGTCTCGGATATAGTTGCGCACTGTGCCTGTAATGGTCGGGGTGACATAGGTGGTAAAGCGAAGCCCCCGGCCTGGGTCGAATCCGCGCAGAGCATTGACCAGCGCCATGGCGGCCACCTGCCGCAAATCCTCCAGCTCAATGCCCCGTCCGGAAAAGCGCGCTGCAATCGCATTGCACAGCGGCAGGGCAACGGCGACGGCGTCATCAAGGGCTTCCTGGATACGCTCAGTGGCATACCGCATCGCGGCGTTATGAATGTCGTCTGCGTTCATTGCTGCTATGCTCCGGCCGGCAAGGACATTCGCACGGTGTAAACACCGCATTGATCCCCTTCCAGCTTTACTTCTGTTACCAGGGTTCCAATGATAAGCTGGGCAACCTCCGGATCCTTCATTTCGCACTTCTGGGCATCAGCAGCGCGCTGGGCTTCCAGCGCGATGTGAATTTTGTCGTCCTCCATTTTGCATGTCAGGGTCACATTTTCCACCAGACGTTCCTGATGGGTGACCAGCTCAAAGGCCTCCTCCACCGCGGTGCGCAAGTCGTCAATCACATCCATGGACAGATTGGCGATTACACCCACCGCTCCCAGGGCAGTACGAACTACCAGACCCCACTCATTGCTGGCAGGCACGGTCAGCATCATTTTATTCATCTTGTCTTATCCACCACCTTGACTTGATTGTTGTGAAGGATCGTCAGCAAGTCTGCCCGCGCATCCAGCGCATCCATCACCCACCACTCCCGCGGCGCCAAAAGTGTTTGTCGCTCAGCCTTCAGGTGCAGGAACACCGGGACGTCGCCTGGCGATCGTTTCAACAGCGCTTCACAGGCCGTAATTTGCGCGCGGTCGATGTTTAAGTATAGCTTGATTGGCGCGTCCTTGGCAAGGATGGCCTCATCAGGCGCCTGATCGGGCTGCGCCGTATTTGCGCCTGGCGTCAGCGGCTGCGCGGCATTGACAATCAGGCTGATGGGCTTGTCCTCCTGAATGGACAAGCGCCCGCTCAGCAACACCGCCAGATCCTCTCGCACCAGGTGGGCATATTGCTCCCACACCCGCGGGAAAAACAGGCATTCCACCTGGCCGGTTAAGTCCTCCAGCGTCACAAAGGCCATCAGATCGCCTTTGCGGGTGGCTTTTTGTTTGATACCGGCCACCAGGCCGCCCAGTTCAACCTGACGCCCATCCTCATTCAGCCCGCGATCCTCGCGTTCGGCCAGATCTTCCAGCGCCTGGGTGGACCAGGGCAATTGCTCCAGCATGCCTGCGTAGGCGTCCAACGGATGCCCGCTGATGTAGACCCCGGTCACCTCCTTTTCCATTGCCAGCAGTGTGGACAGCGGATACTCCGGAATGTCAGGATAGACTTGAGGAGAAGCGATCCGGCTGTCCTCAAAGGCGCTGTCAAACAGTGAGAGTTGGTTTCGGTGCTGGCCACGCCGGCTTTTGGCCTGAGCGTCCATGACGGCTTCATACACTTGCATGCACTGCACACGCTTGCCGCCCAGGCCGTCAAATGCTCCCGCCTTGATCAGCGCTTCCACAGCGCGCTTGTTGACCTCGCCGCCTTGCAGGCGTGCGCAGAAGTCAAAGATATCCCGGAAACAACCGTTATCAGTCCGCTCTTTCACAATGGCCAGGGCTGCCTTTTCACCCAGGCTCTTGATGGCATTTAGACCAAAGCGTATGCCCCGCTCACCATGGGAACTGTCATCCACGATAAACTTGACCCCTGAGTGGTTGATGGAAGGCGCAAGCACCGGGATGTGATTGCGGCGGCAGTATTGCACATAGGCGGCTACCTTGCCTGTCGCGCCCAGATAGGAGTTGATCAGCGCGGCCATGAACTCCGCGGGATAGTGGCACTTAAGCCAAGCGGTCTTGACGCTTAGAAGGGCATAAGGCGCGGCATGGGATTTATTGAAAGCATAGCTGGCAAAGGCGATCATTTCATCGTAAATGCTTTGCGCGGCGGCAAGGGAGATGCCGTTTTTCAGACAGCCGGGCACGCCGGCGGCTGGATCACCATGGATAAAGGCTTCGCGTTCCCGGGCCATCACGTCGTGCTTCTTCTTGCTCATGGCGCGGCGAATCTCATCGCTACGGCCATAACTGAAGCCTGCCAGGTCGCGCACAATCTGCATGACCTGCTCCTGATAGACCATGCAGCCATAGGTGACGCTCAGAATGGGTTCCAGCTCGGGGGTGGTGTAGTGAATGGTCTCAGGGTGATTCTTGCCCTGGATAAAGCGCGGGATAGAGGCCATTGGCCCGGGGCGGTACAATGATATAGCTGCAATGATGTCCTCGAAGCGTTCAGGCTTGAGTTCTGCGACAAAGCTGCGCATGCCCGCGCTTTCCAGCTGAAACACGCCGGCTGTGTCCCCACGGGAGAGCATTTGGTAAACCTCCGGGTCATCAATAGGTATCCGGTCCTCTTTCATAAAGACGCCGGCGCTTTCCATCAGCCTGAGCGCGTCACGGATGACGGTCAGCGTTCGCAGCCCTAAAAAATCAGTCTTTAACAGTCCCAGCTCGGCTATGTTGCCCATCGCATACTGGGTGGTAATCACTGAGTCGTTGGTTTGTAAGGGGACATAGTTGGTCAATGGCTCCTGCGTGATCAATACCCCGGCGGCGTGCGTGGCGGCATGGCGTGGCATGCCCTCCAGCAGGGCGGCGGTATCCAGCAGGCGTTTGACGCGGGGATCGGTCATGCTCAGCTCTCGCAGCTGCGGGTTTTGCTCCAGCGCCCGCTCCAGCGTCATGTTCAGCTCCATTGGAATCAGCTTGGCAACCTTGTCGGTTTCCTGATAGGTGTAGCCCAGCACCCTGCCCACATCGCGGATGACACCGCGCGCAGCCATGGTTCCGAAGGTAATGATCTGCGCCACATGGTCATGACCGTACTTGTCCGCCACATAGTCAATCACTTCCTGTCGGCGCTCATAACACAAGTCGATGTCCAGATCAGGCAGCGAAACGCGCTCCGGATTCAAAAAACGCTCGAACAGCAGCTGATATTCTATCGGATCCAGCTGGGTGATGTTCAGGCAGTAGGCCACGATGCTGCCTGCACCGCTGCCTCGGCCCGGCCCTACCATGATATCGTGCTCGCGCGCATAGCGGATAAAATCCCAGACAATCAGGAAATAATCGACAAAGCCCATGGAGTTGATAACGTCCAGTTCATAGGCAAGCCGCTGCCTGGCGGCTATAGGCTGATCCGGATAGCGGGCTTTGAGGCCTTCCTGGCACAGCCGGCTGAGCAGCTGCGGATTGCTTTCACCAGTGTCCCTGTCCGGGATGTAATGCGGCAGATGATGGGCGGAGAAATCAAAATCCACCCGGCAGCGCATGGCAATGTCATGGGTACGCGAGATTGCCTCGCCAAGGCGGGGGAACAGCGCGCGCATCTCCTGCTCGCTTTTGAGGTACATTTCTTCTGTTTCCATGCGCATGCGCTGGCTGTCCTCCAGCGTCTTGCCCGTCTGGATGCACATGAGCACCTCCTGCGCGCGCGCGTCCTCACGCCGAAGGTAATGGCAGTCATTGGTCACAATCAAAGGGATGCCGGTGTCCTCAGACAGCGCGATCAGCTTTGGCATCACCTGTTTTTGCTCCATGATGGCGTGATCCATCAGCTCAATGAAATAATTATCCCTGCCCATGATGCGCTGCATCAACAATGCATGGGCCCTGGCGTCCTCATATCGTCCTTCCAGCAGCAGCTTGGGCAGTTCGCCCGACAGGCAGGCGGAGGCCGCAATCAGCCCGTTCGCGTGGGTTTCAAGCATCTTAAGATCAATCCGGGGCTTATAGTAGAAACCCTCAGTAAAGCCTGCGCTAGAGAGCTTCATCAGATTTCTGTAGCCCTCCATATTTTCGCACAGCAAAATCAGGTGGCTGTATTCGCGGTTGGCGCCGCTTTTTTCATGCATGTCCTGGGTTAGATAAATTTCGCAACCGATCACCGGATGGATGCCGTGCGCTTTCATCTCCTTGTAAAAATCCACAGCGCCATATAAGGCGCCATGGTCGGTAATCGCGCAGGCATCCATGCCCAACTCTTTCAGCCGCTTTGCCAGGGGCCCGATGCGACAGGCGCCATCCAGCAAGCTGAACTCCGTATGCAGGTGCAGGTGTGCAAAAGCCATCAAAACCCTCCTTGTGTGCCTCCATTGTACAAGAATGTGTTTGAGGCTTCAATCAGCCGGCAGGCGGCGTTTTAATTTTACAGATGAACAGCGTCAGGGCGCCGGCGGGACCTCGCCCTGGTTTTCGTTCTCTTCCATGCCCGGCACCGCCTCCAGCGGCAGGTCCTCCGGGGATTGCTGCATTTGGACAGCTTCGGCGGTGACTTGATCTATGACATCCTGGAAATAGACGATCTCCTCCTGGGTCTGCCAGGCCTCATAAGCTGCGGTAAACACCTCATTCTGCTTGATTGCAAGAAGATAGTCCTCGATTTCCTGATGGATGGCGTCAGTCATGATCAGACCGGAAGGCACATCACGCAGGTACTGGACGATGTGGATGCCATAGCTGCCCAGCACAGGCTGGCTGACATCACCGGGCGCTTTCATATTGTCCGCAAAGGCAGCAGCCGTGAACACGGGGTCATAGATGATGGACTGACTGTGCACAGCGTAACCATTGGCCAGGTTGTCCTCATTGGTCATGCCCGGATCCTCGCCGTATTCCCTTACAAGATCCACAAAGCTTTCGCCGCGCTGCAGACGGTCATAAATCATGTCGATGTCGGCCTTGCGCGAATCCATAACCGCCTGGCGCGCCTCATCCACCATTTGCCGGGTGACGTCAGACTCCTGTTGTTCTGTGGGTTCATCGCTGGCTTCAGGCGCGCTGTTCTCCAATGGAACCTCATCAGTTTGCTGCTGTTCTTCAAACTTGGCGCTCAGGCTGCGATAAGCTTCCATCAAAGTTTCATCAGGCTTGAGCAGAATGTGGATGACGCCGCGGTAGCCCTCAGGGGTATACCAACTGCTCTGGCCTGCGTACTGGGTAAGATACTCATACTGAGCGATTTCATTGGCGAAGCTTTGTTCATATATGGCGCCGAATTCCAGGAAGGTTTTCTGGATTTCCTCCTCGCTGGGTTCGTAACCTGCCAACAGGTATTCTTCCATACGATCCATGGCAGCGGCATTGCGTATATCGGACAACACGAACTCATAATTGATGCCCTCACCGGCAAATAGCGCTTCCACCTGTTTGAGGGCCTCTTCGCGCGCTTGCTCGGTGTCCTCGGACTGATAATAATCGGCGTAATAGTTCAGCGCGTCCTGCCATTGCTTGTCAGCTTCCGCTGCGAAGGCCTCCTCTTCTTGGGGACTGAACTGGTCAAAACCCATGTCGCGCACCTTTTTGAGCAAGACCTCACGGCGGATTATCACTTCAAGCACTGTGCTGTAATCAGACGCGTCAGTGATGTACTGGTTGTTTAGGTAAAGAGGGATTAATCTGTCCACCTGGCTTTTAGTAATCTCAATGCCATTGACGGTTGCCAGCACCGGATCCTCGACCGGGGGTTGCTGTTCCTGCGTCAAGGCAGGAAATGACGACAGGGCCATCATCAAGGTCAAAAGTATAGCGAGAACGGACTTTTTCATAACAGGCTTCCTTTCATGTGCGTTAAATCCAGCCACTTTATTATGTCACAGCACTGTATCTCGGGCAAGCAAAGCGCGCATTTGTTACAGAAACTTCACACAATAAGCTACAGATTCAGGCGTCACGCAGCACGGCGACCTGCCCGTCGATATCCGAGCGGGAGCGCAAAATCGTGTTGTGCGCTTCGCGGGCTGCCAGCAGGTAGCGAATCGCTTGCAGATTCATTAATTCACCGGGCACCACCACTGGGATACCGGGCGGGTAGACTACAATGGTTTCGGCCATGACATAGCCTTCGCTGTCTTCGATGGGCAGGCTGATGAAGGGAGCGCGCTCTGCTGTGGCGATCGGAACCTTGGATTGCACCTGTGGAGCCATCAGCGGGATCTTGACTGCGCTGGCCGGGCGCAGGCGCCGGTCGATGTCCAGAAGCGAATCGCCCAGTTGCTCCATGGTTTTCACTGTGTCGCCCATACCGGTCATGCACAAAACACCCTGGGGTGTGATCATCTCCGGTTCAGTGGAATGATCATTGCGCAGCAGCTCAGCCAGCTCATAACCGTTGATATTGGTATTTATAGTGGAAACAAAGACCTTGCTGGGCTCCAGGCCATGCACATTCTCCAGTGCCTGCCCGCGCTCACGCCCGTAGCCCAGGACGCGCAGGTGATGTAAACCCAGAGCCTTCTGATGAAAAGCTTCCAATGCCCGCTCCCAGTTGGCAAACAGTTCCTCCCCGCGTTCGCGCAGCAGGCGGATACAGCCATCAATGCTGGCCAGCAGCAAAAAAGAAGGGCTGGTGGTTTCAAACACCGCCAGTTGCCGCTGCATCTCAGAAGCCAGCGCTGGGGTGCGCACATGCGCCAGCGCTGTCTGGGTCAGGGATGGCAAGGTTTTGTGCAGGGAATGGATGACAATGTCTGCGCCTGCGGCAATGGCGCTTTTGGGGAAATAAGGGGTAAAGCCAAGGTGGGATCCGTGCGCTTCATCAACAATCACTGTCAGCCCATGCCGGTGGGCATGGCTGACGATGGCAGGCAGGTCACTGATGACGCCCTCATACGTTGGGCAAGTGATGACCAGCACCCGGGCATCCCGGTGCTGCGCGATTGCGTTTTGAACTGACTCCAGCGAAATGGACGCTGCGATCTGGTAGCGCAGGTTGGTCTGCGGATAGATAAAATAGGGGCGCAGGTTGTTGAGGGCCAAAGCGTTATACACTGATTTATGACAGTTGCGTGCCATGATGATGCTGTCCCCTGGCGCGGTGACTGCGCGGATGGCGCTGAGGATGCCCACAGTGGAACCGTTGACCAGGAAGAAGGTATTGCGGGCGCCAAAGACTTCAGCTGCGCCATCCATGGCCTCCTGCAGGATGCCGCTGGCAGCGTGCAGATGATCAAACCCCTTGATTTCAGTAATGTCAAGCTGGGCGGCCAGAGCGTTTAAATAGGGTGCCAGGTGTGGGTTGCGTTTGTGCCCGGGCATGTGCATGGGCAGGGTGATCGGACAGGATTTCTGCAGCAACTCAAGCAAAGACTCTCCCATTACGAACCTCTTTTCCTGGTATTTTGCCGCAGCTACATATCAGTCTTCCGCGCACAAGGCATTATAGGCATGGATGCATAGCTGACGTCAAGATACAAATTTTCTTGCGTGTCCCTCACACAAAAAATCCACTTGAGTATCCTTAAACCCTCAAAAACCGGGCAGGGCATGATTTGACAAGCTGATAAGGGAGGAATACAATTTGATTCAGCACCAAGAAAACAGGAGAGAAAAGCCATGTATGACCTGGTTATTATCGGCGCCGGTCCGGCGGGTATTTTTACTGTGCTGGAGCTTTTGCGCAGGGGCAGCAAAAAAAAGATCCTGATGATTGAGAAAGGACAGCCCATAGGCCGCCGCCGTTGCCCCAAGGGCACGACCAGCCGCTGCGTCAATTGCCGTCCCTATTGTCATATTACCACGGGCTTTGCTGGTGCGGGCGCCTTTTCTGATGGTAAGCTGTCCCTCTCCCATGAGGTGGGCGGCCAGCTTCCAGAGTTGATCGGCGGGGAAACCTGTCAGCAATTGATTGACTATACGGACGCAATCTATCTGGAATTTGGCGCGGACACCGCAATTGAAGGCTTGCTGGTTGATGAGCGGGTCAAGGGGATCCGCCGCCGCGCGATCCAGGCTGGCTTGCGCCTTGTGGATTGTCCCATCCGTCATATGGGAACCGAAAGGGCTCAGGAGATCTATGGCGCTATTCAAACCTATTTGCAGGAGAATGGCGTGGAAATCCTCTTTGGCACCAACTGTACAAACCTGCTGCTTACCAATAGCCACTGTGTAGGCGTGCTTGTTGAACGGCCTGATGGCAGCGGACAGCAAGAAATCCGTGCCCTGGACACTGTGGTTGCCACCGGGCGCCGGGGCGCGGACTGGCTGGAGAAGATCTGCCAGGAGCACGGCATCGCTCACCAGCCGGGCACAGTCGATATCGGCGTACGTGTCGAGGTGCGGAACGAGGTCATGGAGGAGGTCAACCAGGCCCTGTACGAGGGCAAGTTTGTAGGCTACCCTGCCCCCTTCCGCGACAAGGTGCGGACTTTCTGTCAAAATCCCGGTGGCTTTGTCAGCCAGGAGAACTATGATAACGACCTGGCGGTGGTCAATGGCCATAGCTACAAGGATTTGAAATCCTGCAACACCAACCTGTCTATCCTGTCCTCCCACAATTTCAATACCCCTTTTAACCAACCCATCGCCTATGCGCAAAAGGTGGGGGAATTGACCAACATGCTGGCGAACGGGCACATACTGGTGCAGCGTTTTGGGGACATCCTCAATGGCAAGCGCACCTGGGAAAAGGAATTGCAGCGCACCAATGTCAGGCCCACGCTCAAGGACGCGGTGGCCGGGGATATCACAGCGGCCATGCCCTTCCGGGCCATGACCAACATTATCGCTTTCATCCAGGCATTGGATGTGGTGGTGCCGGGCTTCGCCGCGCCGGAAACGCTGCTGTATTCTCCGGAGCTCAAGTTTTACTCCAATCGTGTCAAAATGGACGAAAAGTTACACACCAATATTCAAAACTTTTATTCCCTGGGAGATTCCAGCGGCTGGACACGCGGGCTGATGATGGCTTCTGCCATGGGGGTGCTGATGGGGCAGCAGCTGTTCGAGCGCGAGCGCCAGGGAGAGACTGCCTGAACAGCAAGCGTATTTTCAATTGGATTCCTTAAATGACTGGTAGTCTGCATACGCGGTTGTCTGTCCTGTTGCACACCAGATCGGCTCAGGAACCAAACCGATACAGCACAGGTGCTGTAAAACATCCTTCACAATATAAAACCTTGGCGTGACATATCTTGCATTTTTGTAACATTGTTGTTACAGTTATGCCGCGGTGAAGTTCGCGCAATGTGAGTTGGAGACAACGCAATTGCGGACATGGCAAGCTGGCCGATGTGAGGTGTCTTGATGAAAAAAACGCTGATGTTCCTGTTGGCGCTGATGCTGCTGGTGCTTGGCGCCCCGGCAGAGCAACCCGCTGGTACGGGCGAGGTGGTGGTGGTTACTTCTGAGGGCCGCGCGCTTCGTTATGGCGATAAGGGTGAGGATGTCAAGCTGCTGCAGACCCGACTGAAGGATTTGCGCTATTATAACGGTCCGGTCACTGGTAACTATCTGGAGCTTACCCGCAGGGCGGTGCGCGCTGTGCAGGAGGCGTATGGCCTGGAAGCCACAGGGGATGCCAACCTATCCCTGCAGGAGATCATCTATGGCGATGCCCACCGCCCGCTGAAAAAAGGCGATTCAGGCAAGGACGTCAGCCGCCTGCAAACCCGTTTAAGCGAGCTTGGTTATTATTGGGGAAAGATTTCAGGGAACTATCAGGACGGCACCACTGCGGCGGTTGGCCATTTCCAGCAGGAAAACGGTCTTGAAAAAACCGGCAATGCAGATGTGACCACCCTGATCAAGCTGTACTCTGACGATATTGTCATGCCCTCGCCCGATCCCTTGGCGACACCCAGGCCGGTGCCCACTCCGCCGCCGGACGCGGAGTATCAGGGCATAGTTGCCTATGGCGCCAAGAACAAGCAAGTCTCCCTGATTCAGGAACGTTTGACTGCGCTGGGGTTTTTCAATCGTAAAATCACCGGCGGCTATTATGAGCACACCCATGCCGCTGTCAAGAAGTTTCAGCAGTACAATGGCCTGGTTGCCGATGGCGTTGTAGGGGAGCAGACCTGGGAGGTCCTGTTTTCTTTGGACGTGGTGGATGCGCATGGCGTACCCAAGCCCAGCCCGACGCCGGCGCCCATCCCGTATTTTGTGGAGGTGGATGTCGCCAACCAGCTTATCAAGGTGTTCGGTCTGGATGAGAATCTTGAGCATACCAGGCTGGAAAAGGTATTCTGGTGCTCTACCGGCACCCCTGATTATCCCAGCACTCCCGGCACCTATACACTGACCAAGCGGCGTTCCCCGTGGGCGCTCTTCCCCAACTGGGGTGGCGGCACGGCAGCCTGGTGGGTGAGCATCAATGATGACATTGCCTTTCATTCCATCATCTACGCCAATTACGATTTGACGCGCCCCAACATGAAAAGCGTGCGCGCCCTGGGCAAGGTGGCATCCCATGGGTGCATCCGCCTGACCCTGGCGGACGCCAAGTGGATGTATGACAACATCGGCGCCGGGGTCAAGGTCTGGATTCATGAAGACGCGCCCCTGGATCCCGAGTTGAAAGCAGCCTATAAGCCGGGGGAATGGAATGCAAAGACCTATCAGCACAACCCCACGCCGGTTCCCACCCAACCGCCGGTTTATGATGGCACCCGCCCGCCGCAGACAATCCGCAACCTGAAAATCGGCTCCCAGGGTGAGGATGTCTATTGGCTGCAAAGCAAGCTCAAGGAAATGGGTTATTATACCGGCACGGTGACAGGCACTTATCTGGAAGGAACCAAAGCTGCGGTACGGGCCTTCCAAAAGGATTACAAGCTCTCCCAAAACGGCAACGCGGACAAAAAAACGCTGGAAACACTGTATGCGCTGGTGGTCGCCAGCACAACGCCAGCGCCGATCCCCCTGCCCACCGATCCGTTAGATCACCAATGATTTTCTTGTCATGCTCATAGTTTGTTGTTGGCATAAACACGAAAAATCAAGAAATTGTTTAGATAATCATTAAATTCGCTAATCAAGCGCTTATTTGTTGAATCAAGCTCCTGTTTGTTGAATAGTTGAATATTTGAAAATCGCTATAATTCCATCAGGTTTCAAACAGCAGCTTGACCCTGATTTGAAAGTGGAGTAACCTGTTCCCAGGCAGGTAAACTGCGCTGCAAAGTGAGCTTGCAACTGCTTGAGATAAAAGCTTCCAATTTAATGATTCTGCATGTGTTTTTGAAGGGTAGATTAATATGAAAAGCTCATTTAAGCGTTTTCCTGAGGGGATGAGACTGGCTTTTTCATGGAAAAGCCTCATTCGACAGGATGGTACCCTGTCTTTGCCGGAGAGGGCATCTTCCCGAATGGTGCGTTTGGTGTCCAATCTTTCACCCGGTCAATGGATTGGCTGGCAGATGGCAGTGCCTACAAAGGGTTTGGTAGACATGTCATTAATGGCTACAGAGGAGCTCAGAGCCAGCGATTTAGGATGGGTTTCTGAGGAGACTGCAAAATATGAACAGCTATCTGAGGCAGCTTTGCAGAGTAAATTAGCCATCGATTGGGAACCATCCTGGGTGTATGAAGGCTTCCTGCAAGCAGCGGAAGGGAGTAACACAAGTAAAATTGGCTTTAATCATGAACTGTCAACAGACAGCTTGTCAGAGGAGCCCAACATTTTCCTAGGACAACATCGGTGGCCTTTGCGTTTTAGCACCCAGTTTGCAGAGCTTGTAGCTGCTCTTCGTGAAGAGGGGGGAGTGTTGCGTTATTTGGTGGGGGCAGCTGCCCCTGAAGCGCAGCTGCAGGCTGCAAACCTGGTAATGAATACTTGGCAGCCTTGTGATGTTGATGTCAACGATTACATTGGTATGCCGGTAAATACGAGATTGCTCTTTTTACTGCCTCATTCTCCCAGTGCCCGCTTGATGGCAATTGTCAATGAAAGCGTTTCTGGTTTAATCCTCCGTCCGGTAGGTAGTGTTGAGCAGGAAAAGGCTTTGCAGACATGGCTTCATCCCTTGCGCCATGGGAATGTTCTGCCTGATTATGCTGCCCGGATTTTGGCTTGTGAACCAAGGGCCGGTAAATCGGTCATCATGGGCATTCAGACCCATACACCACCAGCCAAGATTTTCCCTGCTCTGCATACCCCAAGTGAAGCATCCAAATCGCTCCATATCGGAAAAGCAACGGCCATCTCCGGCTTGGAGACAGACATTTCACTGAGCGAAGCGGATATGAAGCGCCACTGGCAAATCATCGGACAGACTGGAACAGGAAAATCTTCTTTGTTGCTGAGCATCATGCAGAAAGCCATCCTTCAAGGATACGGGATTACCTTCTTTGACCCTCATGGGACCACCATTGATATCCTATTAACCATGATACCCAGGAAACACAGCCACAAGGTGCGGGTCATCCGTGTTGGAGACACAGAGAATCCCGTCCCCATGAATCTGTGGAACACAGACGACCCGAAGAAGGCAGAACGGACCATTGCCGATTTAGCAGAGCTGTTTGGCAATATTTTCGACCCAAAATACGAGGGAATTGTAGGACCGAGATGGGAAAGGATCTTTTCTCAATTTGCAGCGGCTTCCATCGCTCTTCTTGGTAAACGCGCATCCTTGGAAAGCATCATCGCGCTGACCAGCAACAAAACCATTCTTGCACAAGCAATCAAAATATTGAAAAAACGCCACCCCACTATTGCTCAATCCCTTCAAATGGAACACCTTGAAGATAAAAGCAGTGAATATAACAATTTAATTTCATGGTTTGTTGCCAAATTTCAACGCTTCACCTCGGTTGCTCAGTTGCGGGACACCTTGGGAGCCGGTGCAAACGCCATGGATTTTGCATCGTGGATTGACACGGATACGGTGACCCTGGTTGATTTGGGGATGCCGGAGATTGGCGCTTCCGCAGCTCGGGTGGTGGGGACGATGCTGTTGCTGCAGCTGTGGACAGCCAGCCTTTCACGCGAGAACAAAGAGCGCACTCACTTGGTGGTCATGGATGAAGTGCAGCTTTTTCAGACCAACCCCTTACCGCAAATGTTGGCGGAAGCACGCAAGTTTGGTTTGGCGCTGATCATGGCTCACCAACATGCAAACCAGTTGTCCGTGAATGTTCGGGAAGCAATGGCTGCCAATACTGCAAATTTTAGCGCTTTTCGCTTATCTGTGAAGGATGCGTATGCGGTGGAAGATCGACTGAGCATTGAAAAAGCTACACAGGAGTTGAGCCGGATGGACGCTTTCCGCGCCCTAACCACCCTGAGTGTCGACGGGAAGCAGAGTCCCAGCTTTACGTTAATGATTCCAAAACCTATTCCTTTGGATGATGGGCAGCAAACAAAAGGGGAGATTGAGAAGCGCAGCATCCATGAGCTGGTGGACCCATACCGGGGAGACCGCTCCCTCACCGCAGAAGAGGTGACACGCCTGATTTCCTGGGCAGCGGTTGCTGAAGAGCCGGAATCAGTATCAAAAGATGGCATATCTCTTTTGGAAAAATGGTATGAGACGAGAAAAAAGCGGGAAACGATTTGGAATGACGATGATTTGATATTTTAATATTCCACAGGGTAATTTGTTTTGCTTCATTGTCAAGGAGAACAGGATTCAATTTCACTTTGTTTGGCAAAAACCCTTTATAGCATTTCACAAAACAAAGCAGATTATAATCGTGATTTAAAGCAGGGATTAAAGCAGATTTACAATTGGTTCTTGACGGTACGTTCATTCTCTGTTATAAGATAGGTGCGATGCAGTTGGCCGCATCGATACAAACGCGGAGATAGAACCGCCACAGATATCTGAATCACGCAGTGGTCCTGCGTTTTTCTAATATCTGTGGCGGTTTTTTCTTGCAATCAGACCAAGCCGCATGCGCATGAATGAAAAGCCCGAAGGCGGCGAACCTTGAAAATCGCACAAAGGAAGTTGGCAGGTAGAGAGCCAGGGAAAGTTAAAATTTTCTGCATCGCGAAATTTACATTGAACTTCTTACTGCAAAAACACATAGGTAATACATGATGAAAAGGAGGGGTTTGAGATGTCAAATCATGCGACGGAAAATGGGACGCAGACAGATTACCTTCCTCTTTGGCTTGAGGGGGTTCCTCCCTTGGTCTTGTCAAGCAGTATTAAACAGCTGGACCTCTCTGTGCGCCTGATCAATTGTCTGTACCGGGCAAACATGCGGACCATCGGGGAAGCCGCTGCCCATAGCAAGCATTGGCTGTCTACTAAAGTGCGCAATATGAACGAAAAAATGATCAATGAACTTGCCACGGCTCTGGTTCAGGCGTTCGGGATCTGTTTGCCTGGATACAGCGTAGAGGATATGGAGCAACTGCATATAAAGCCTGAGAAACCCGAGGATAAAAAAACTGTGGATGAGTTGATGACCACAGGCAGGCCGGCCTGGCTATATGGGGTGCCAAAGGCGGTGCTGCTCGCGCCAGTGGGAAACCTTGACTGGCTGCCCCGGGAAACTGTGCAGAAGCTTTCAGCGCATGGAATCAAGCAGGTTGTGCAACTGGCTGCAGGCAGCCAGTATTATCTGGCGAAGAAGCTGGATAACGTAGACTTTGGCACAATAAAACACATTGCAGACAAGTTAAGAGAAACGTTAGACATCGTGTTGCCTGCGTATACGTCGCGGGAGGAAAGGCAGATTAGAATGGAGATTGAGTACAAATGGCTCTGATGCCATTTTGCTAATGCTTCCTGTTGTTGTTCTTATATGGTTTCGAGCGAAGAACCTGTTTAGAGAAAACAGCTACCGGTTTGTAAGCAGATTCTACTTTTGATATGATAAGTAGGGAATGGATTTCCCGTATATCTGTCAGTGAGAGGACGCCGTTTTCATGCAACTTCACGCTACCTTTTCCCTTATACAGCCGCTGGTGCTGCCTATTTCACATCATCACATTCTACAGTCCGCCGTATACGGCTTAATGGATAATCTGCCTTCCCTTTCCCAGGCTTTGCACGACAGCAAGAGGCCTAACCCCTTTTGTTTCAGCGACCTGTCCGGTCCTAAAAAGGCAATGAACAGGCAGATTATTTTTCATGATTACTGTAGCTTGCAAATACGCAGTATCTATCCAGAAATCCTCTTGTCTATGGAAAAGACTCTGCGCCAAAATTGTTTATTGCTTGGCGATAGGCAGCTCTTGTCAGAAACTGTCAAATTGAGCCAACCTCTGATAGAGGGAAACGAGGCACATATTATTATGCGTTCACCCATTACCATCCACATTACTGACGAAGCTGGAAAGAGCAGGTACTTCAACCCCTTCCAAAAGGAGTTCGCGCTCCGGCTCAACGATAACTTCGCCAAAAAATATTTTGCGGCCACAGGGGAGCACCCTGCGGGCGAGTTCCAAATAATACCCTTGGTAATAAGCCAGCGGGACAAATGCATCACCTTTTATCATCGTAAAAACCTTGCCCGCCCCATCGTCATTGAAGCCTGGTATGGAAACTACCGGCTGGTCGGGCCATCTGAGTATTTGAACTTTTTATACTACAGCGGCCTTGGCGCCCGCAACGGGGCAGGCTTTGGCTTATTTGATGTGATTGAGGACGGCTTCAATACGCCCTGAAGCGCACAAAGTTAAAAACAGAAATCTTTTTATCACCCTGGGTGATTGTATTGCGCTGCGAACAGGCAGCATACACGGGGACGCCAAGGCTTTTCAGCCCCTGCACCACATGGTAAACCAGGGTGAACTCTCCCTGACACAGCACAGCCGCAGGCTGTTTTTCAGCCAACTCATCCACATACCGGACAGCCAGGTCTTTTACTTGTTGGGCATCCCATTCCGGCGGCACCTGGGGAAAAGAGATGTCCTCAATAAGGTCTGCCAGAGCCCGGGCGGCATCGGTTTGTTCTAATCCCCATTCGGCAGAAGGGTGGTTAGTGAAGTTTAGAAGCAGCCTATTTGCCATAGATCCTTGAAAAGTATCAGACAATATGTGCATTGTTTTCTCCTCCTATAATTTTATGATTTCACACGCTAAATCCCTTTCAAGGAAAGATTGATAGTTTACCTCTCTATCCGGTTCATCCTGCAAATATACAGCAATTGTCTTAAAGCATTCTTCCGGGAAAGGATCATATTTTTCCCTCTCAAGTTCGCGATTGATTTCTTTCACAATTTTCTTTGAAAAGGTTTTAATTCGCTCAATTTGAGTTTGACCTTTTACAGTAAATATATAGTAATGGTATTCAGCAAACTTATAACTATTCTTATTATTATGGTCTTTAGTCTTCTTTGCCAGGTATCGTGCGTACAAAATGTTTTTTGCAGCTTGCTCAACCACGTTGAATTGTATACAATTATCCTCGCTTCCTGTTGCCGCAAACAACATTTTGCACTCGCCGGCAATTATTTTCTTTTCATGAAAGAGTTTAACAAGAATGTCTAAGTCTCCATTGCTCCACAATTCATCATCTTCATTTTTCTTTTTATTCTTGTTTTCTGCCTCCAAAAAATACAGATTATTCTCTTCATCAAGGTATCCATAAAATTTAATTCCTCTGTCAACGCTATACTGAACGTTTGTATTGTTTTTATCAAATGTATAAAGTTTGCGCAATATTTCTATTTTTCGAAGTTCCTCCGCTACCTTCATCTCGCAAATCGTCCCGATTATTCCGCCATCAACAGGCATGGAGATTTTTGCCAATTGGCCAAAGGGCGACACCTTCTTCTCTTGGTTTAAATCAAATGGAAGCGCCAGACCAAGGTCTGCCATTTTCTGGTACATATCATCAGGGGCGTCTTTTATCTTGCCACTTGGCAGATAGTTCAAAAACTCTTCAATTGCTATGACGTCAAAACCAATGGGCATGGGGGGAATGGTGATTAAATTGTCTGATCTTTCAAACACATACTGCAAAGGAATTTTGAAAACCTGCCCCAGAATGGTCAAATAAGGCACCGTGCCTTTAAAACCAGCTGTAATATTGATGCGAAAATCCACCGGGGTTGAAATTTTAATTTTCAAGTTGCCAAACCGATTGCCGGCATTGTATGTGAAGTCTGTATTCCCTGTAACACGGTTCCATTTGTTGTACAGATCCTCAATATATTTCGTCAGGTTCTGCATCCCCTCAGTCTGCATCCTGTCTCCCGCGTCTACTGTAAGCCCATGTATTCTTTTAACAGCCTGCACAGGAACCTGCCCATCATTAAAATCCTCAATATTTTTTCTTGTGTCCTTGGGCAATACGTCATCAATGCGGTGAAAACAAACATGGATGGGAATACCCCTATGCCCAAACACCACATGGCTCCCGCATAACAAAAAATCGATCAAGTCCGCAGCCTGCTGACCTTCGTCCGTATCGCTGGCCGCCAAGGCGTAATACAGATTGATGATGACCTTGTTTTCCCGCTCACTTGTATTGTAATCCGAAATCGCTTCCTGATAATAACGTGACCATTCCTCATTAATCGCAGCCTTTTCTACAAAACCCGGTGTGCGCTTGAGGTATTCTCCCCGTACTCTCTCCGGAGATATCTTTTCAGCGTCAGTGTCACCGGACGAATCATACTCCTTACTGAGAAAAACGAAGGCCTCAAACAAAGCGCCATGACAGGCGTTTATATGAAGGGTCTCAGGGTCAGGCGCGAATCTCCCTGCGATTTCCTCCGCGATTTTTATAAAAGAAGACAGCTCTGGCGAATCCTTTATCAACTGAGCGCTCAGATTTGCCTGGGCGTGATTGTTTGCGACCAATTTGCCTGAAGCGTCAAATTCACCCAAGCACATCCCGATCCCTTCCGGTTTTTGGCAGTGTATTTGACCTCGCTTGCCTTCTTCCCTTTCGCATTTCATCTTTTCTTCTATCTGGGACATCAGGCTTCGCATCGCTTCGTAAGGTCCTGCGCTCTTCTCAAAAGAACGCTTAATCGCATACCATAGACCCAAGCCGACTGTAGCTACCACCGCTTTCATCTTTCTGCCTCTTCCTTTCCTTTCATCTGCTTACAACGGAGCACCTCTGTGAAACAATTCAAGCGCAACGTCCAGTAACGGCAGTTTTTGCTGATCGCTCTGACTTTTAGTTGATGCTACTATAGCACAGATAAACGCAAAACACAGCATAAAACTTGCTTATAAGTGACGCGGGAACAGCGTGCTTGTTTCAGCCACGCCAAAGCCGTTCATCCACATGTTTTAGCTGATGGTTTTTTTGACGTTTCCTCCTCACAACTGCGCTCCGCATTTCGGGGCATGATGCAAAACTGATCCATTTATAAAATAACATTGCGAAGCACCTAAATACTTGAATATCAATTCGTTATAGATACGGTGCGGAACAGAGACTTTGAGAATATTTGGTAAATCCTCTGATAGTATCGTTGGTGATTTCAATTCCTCATAGGTACGGTGCGGAACCGGATAGATTTTGTGGCTGTTTGGGCACTCAGTGGTGTGTGCGTTAGGATTTCAATTCCTCATAGGTACGGTGCGGAACTGACCTTACCACATAATGAAGACGGAACCCTGTACAAGGGTCTTTACTAATTTCAATTCCTCATAGGTACGGTGCGGAACTTTAAGGACGAATATGAAGAAGAAGGGGAAAGGGGAAAATTCCCTTGGATTTCAATTCCTCATAGGTACGGTGCGGAACCCGCCGCCCCAACGGTTGCTATGCAACCAGCTGTTCAACAATTTCAATTCCTCGTAGGTACGGTGCGGAACGGCACTATCACCGTCCGAAAAAGCACTCTCCGGGCACTTTTGACCACCTACATTTCAATTCCTCATAGGTACGGTGCGGAACGTATATTGATGACGTTATAATAATTTTCTGCAACGATGGGATGTTTTGACGCATTTCAATTCCTCATAGGTACGGTGCGGAACATTTACCACTCATTACAATTAACCCAGATTTATAAGTAACTCGCAAATTTCAATTCCTCATAGGTACGGTGCGGAACGGCAATTTTGATATTCGCCACTCACTTAAACTGACTCATTTCAATTCCTCATAGGTACGGTGCGGAACTTGAGGCGGAAGGGCTGGAAATCCCGTACAGCTATATGATTTCAATTCCTCATAGGTACGGTGCGGAACAGAAGTAAAACTCCCGTTTCTGACGACAGCATACCAGATCAAAACCCAAAAATCAAGGGGTTTTGGGCAAAAAAGTTACCTCCATCTCAAAACTCGTTGAAAACGATTTCATCTTGATTTATCTATGAAAACAAGGAGACCCCTCCGCCCGCCGGTTCAGGCGCCGGAGATGGAGGCAACTTATTCACTGTTTATAAGGGGATTATACACAGAGTTTTGATTTTTCGCCTCAAACCCCTTGAAAACACTCGGAAAAGATAGAGACAGGTGCATTATGCATTTGTTTGAATTTTATGCAGCAGCAAGACGAAGAAGTTCAAGAACAACATGGCGCTGCGGGAGAATATGGCGTACGATCCTTTATTAGACGAGTATACCTGCCAGCAAGGGAGAAAGCTGCGCGCGCAGTATGAAGGCATTC